>Ga0247821_10000104_pt1 | contig 46424 bp, 37 predicted proteins | sample 13C_Glycerol_Day_FD_192481 | JGI IMG/M metagenome (GOLD analysis project Ga0247821, IMG submission 192481) | Soil microbial communities from agricultural site in Penn Yan, New York, United States - 13C_Glycerol_Day14 | ecosystem: Environmental > Terrestrial > Soil > Agricultural land | place... | reverse complement strand
CTTATCAAGAATGCACGTCAACCTCTAACGTAGTGCGGGCCTTTGAGGTAAGCCAAAAATCAGGTTCGATAAAGGATCTAATAGAGAACTTCCCAAACTTGGATGTACCTGTAGTTTGCGGGGTCCTGGTGCGACACTTTATTGCTGGTCTAGTTTCCGTGGATCTGCCAATTCGCCCGTTTGGAGTGCATACGCGATGGGAATGTCGCTAAGGGTTAGCTGTAATTGACGAGGTAGGCACCATGTCAAACAAAATGGTGGCACTAGGAACCTTTGATAGTTGGTCAAAACCAGACCTGACCAGTTTGACAGCGCCAGAAAAAGAACGCTACGAGCAGAAATATAGTGCCATGCGACTGTACTGCTCCGGAGCAAGCACCCAGGAAATTGTCAACGCCACAGGACTTAAGAGGCAAAGCGTCGACTATTACGCCAAGAGGTGTATGCAGGCCGCCCCGGATGGTTCATGGTGGGGCTGCCGAGCATTGCTGCCCAATATCTTAATTAATGGTTATCACCGGACGAAACCAGCCAAGCCAAAGCTTACAGAATGTCAAGGTGGGCAATCAGGAGTACTTACTCAAACATTTGAAAAATATCCGGGTTTGGAAGATGATTTTATCAAGCTCGTTGTTGCCTCAGAGAAAACCAAGAACGTCAGTGAATACAAGGAGAGGTCGGTCACGTACCACCATGCTTTCCTCCACCTGCTTAAGGCACGAGGCGCCACTAACAATGAATGGCCATTTTATACCAAGCATCTAGGAAGACGCTCAGTATCAGAGTACGTCAAGCAAGTGAAGCTTGATAACTTGCATCGCGTTATCATGAACGAAGGGGAGCGCGCAGCAAAAGCGCATCTGTCGGTCGGAAGAGCACTTCGCCCCACTCTGGTGTTCACCGAACCTTTCGATGCTGTCGAAATTGATGCTTACAAATGGGATTGCCACTCCTCTGTCCAGTTCAAAACCCCCGACGGGTTGTATACCAACGTCAGGATCAGTCGTCTTTGGGTGTTGATGATGGTTGACTGTGCGTCTAAGGCAATACTCTCCTATAAGTGCGTGTTCAGAAGTGAAGTAGCGGCAACCGACGTTATTGATGTCATGCGCAATTCCATCCAGGGGCAGCCTCGGCCAGAACCAGCGATTGAAGGCCTGATCTATCCAGACGGCAGCGGAATACCCAGCGCAGTGCTAGAGCACTGCAAGGATATTGTATTTTCCACGGTAAAGTTCGATGGGGCCTTGGCTCATCTATCTGAGAAAGTAACCAACACAGCCCGGAAGGAACTAGGTTATTTTTGGACCCTGGGTTCTCCGGGGCATTTTGAACGACGCCCGCACATCGAGTGTGTGAACGGGCTCCTCTCGACAAATGTCTTTTGTCGCTTGCCCAGTACAACTGGGCACAACCCGAATAATGGCCGCGCGGACAGGTGCGAGCAGGTTGCGACGCAAGTACCTATATTGGCCGACCACCTAATGCATTTACTGGATGTGGAAATCGCACAATACAACGCGAGAATTAGCGAAGGATTGTTCTGGCTGTCGCCACTGGAGTTTATCCAGCAAAAGATGGCCAAGGATCATCAACATTTCCTCGCGAGGAGGCTGCCCCAAAGCAGTGACGAGGAAGGAGGAGTCTTGCAAATGAAGAAAATTGTCATCGTGCGCGGCAGCGTTAAACAGGGGCGGCACCCCTATATTCAGTTTCTGCGAGTGCGTTACAGCAGTGTGATCCTGTCGGATGCATGGGGCCTGATTGGCGAAAAAATATTGATCCGTATAGATGAGAATGATCTGAGAGTCATCACAGCGTACACCCTGAAAGGCTGTTTACTGTGCAAACTGATTGCGATTGGCAAATGGGCCGATACTCGTCATGACCTTAGGACACGCCAGGCCATCAACTCGAAAATGAGCGATGGTACGTTACAGGTTGCCTTAGGGCAGGATCCTGTCCAAGTATATCTTGCCTTTCTCAGCACCCGCGCCAAGGGCGGTGCAGTTATCCATGCTGGCACCGCTACTGAGGCAAAACGTGTGGCGGATGAGGCGGGAATGCTACTGACTGCAACAGAGCCACCACTTACCTTCAACGTGGTCGAGGAAGGTAGGCCACTCGAGTTCTCGGACTCACTGATCATTGGCAAGGAAAATCCTGATCTCAACGAGATTCTCAATCAAAAGAGGCGTAGATCATGAGCGACTTTCTAAACACATCCGACTTCGACCGAGATCTATTCGAGCATCATCCATTGGTTACAGCGACGTACACTTTAATCACGCCAATGATTGCTAAAGCGTACTCAATTATACGTGAGCGCGTGTTCGCGAGGCATACCGGTACTTTCATGTTCGCCAGGCCGAGAATGGGCAAAACTAAATGCGCCATGACGATTAAGGAACTACTCGAGGCAGAGTTTCCTCAAAAATACATATTGTATCACACCGTCGATGGCGATAGGTCAGCTCGATTGGTACGTGATTTAGTGATGTGTATAGGTTTAGTGACGAAGATCAAAGAGTCGTATAGCCAATTAATGGAAAAATTCCTTCTACGTGTAGTTTCAAAGTTAGAGGAGCGTGGCGGTAATCATTTTGTAATGATCATAGACGAAAATCAACTGTTGTCGATAGATGCTTATAATGAACTTTTGGTTATCCATAACAGGCTGGGTGCGCGTGGAATCAGTATGACGACTGTCGGTTTTGGACAGACTGAAATACTTGGAAAAAGACAGGTACTATTCGCACTAGGCGCTACCAACTTGGTTGCACGGTTCTTATGCGAGCCAGTAAAGTTTGTGGGTTGCCTAGATCTCCAAGACCTCACCTCAATTCTCGATCAATATGATTCAAAAATAGAATACCCACTGGACTCCGGCTGCACCTATACCCAGTTCTTCTTGCCGCAAGCCTTTGCTTCCGGATTCAGGATCGCGAACTACGCTAGTGTTGTCTGGGCTGCACTTATCAATATCGCGGGTGAAAAAGGGCCAGGTTCGCTTCCCCTGGAGCACATATTTCGTGTGATTGAGCATATGCTACTCCGCTGTCGCCATATGGACAGCGCCAATTTTGAGATCAGCGCTGCCATTATTGACGAATCCATCGATGCAAGTTTGATTAAGGAGTTCGTCTCGATCATGAGTCAATCCGCCACGCAGGACTGAACACTGTGGAAATCACCTACGGTCGGTTTAATTATTTCCCCTATGAGTCGTCCTGGGCGGTTTTTGTCAAAGCGGCGGCATTGAACCTCGTATCCCCCAGCAGGCTCATTGCTTCGCTCTCACGTGTTCCGGTCGCGCGCTATTGGATGTCGGATGATCTGCATATCAAAAATATGGCGGATGCGCTGGGGCTCCCTCAGGCCGCGGTCGATCGCTGTTTTATTGACAGCTTAACAGCATGCCCTCCACAGAATTCGCATGTCTATATTCGTCACTGTCGGCGGTGTATCGCGGCTGGATACCATTCGGTGTATTTTTTGCTGCATATGCTGCAGCGCTGTCCTTGGCATGATGAACCGCTGATCGCCTGCGCATGTTGCTCCCGAGCTTGTTTGACCGCCAGCAGCCTGCGTATCCAGCCGCTTGAAGTCGGCTTCACTGTCCATATGCGCTGTGGCCATTTTTCCTTCTGCTCACTAGGGGCGGTGCGAATGAACGAGATAACGGATGATCAATGGCAGGCATACGAGCACCTGGGACTGCAATTGCAGGAATGGTTCCAGGCTGTGCGGGCAATCAACAGCCCGATCGTCGATTACGCCAGTGCATTGTACGATCCATCCTGGGTTGGGGGCTCAGTCCCAAGCAAGTGCGAACAACTGATCAATTGTGGTTTGCATCAAGCGTTGGCTGGCGTTGGGCCTTTTCCTGTCCCTGAAGCCATCACCGTCCAACCGTTGCCGCCTCAACATGTCAGAATCACCCCGTACAGGGCAGGGGAGGCAGAGTACAAATTCGGGGAGGAAGATTTGTTTGCTTTGTACCGCTGTGTGCGTCGCTATCTTTACAAGCGTTACATTAAACGACATGGGGAGTGCTATCGATACTTGGCTAGGCTCACGACGCAGGGCCTGCATGCATTAGATTGCCAAGCCGCCTGCACGGTGTCTGCGGCATACTTGGCTTGGCGCTTAGCCTTACGCTACGAGTTCGGTGGAGAGACGCTCCTGAATCTTGCGGCACCGTCCCGTGACATTTTGCCGACAACAGCGCGGCAGATCATGGAACTGTGGATCGCGCTTTTCTACACGATCTGGGCTGGGATTGAGCGGACGAATGCAAGTCGGTCGGTGGATCGCGATCGCTATTCAGTCGCACTTTCCTGTAATGCGGCGCCTCTGACTCTAAGCAGTGAAGCGGTCAGCATCATTGGGTATACGGGCTCGAATCTTCTGCACCTTATCTGTATTCATGCGGCACCGGAGTGGCTGGTTCGCCAGGCTGAGGAGCGTTGCCTTAAACGCCACAGGATTGCTGAGCTATCCAATTCGCGCGCTTGGGAATCTGTACAGTTCTGGGCGTATCGACCGAACCCCAGAACTTTTCTGCGGTTCTGGTACGGTCAACATGGCAAAGGCGGTGGGCGTATTTCCCCAGTTGTCGCCGCTGGCTAAAAGAGACGGTCAACTCGCTCGGTAAAGTGGCCGTTCCCCACTATAGGAACCCAGGTTCCTTACGGGCTCCTGATATTGCGAGCCGTTTGCTAGGTTAATCGTGACGGTTGCGCGCCCATTGTTCTCGTGTAGTTCAATCGTCTGAACAAGCACCATCGACCAAATACCGGAGCTGTCCTGGTTGGGCACCACGCTCATGACCCGGGTGACACTCGCGTTGGCCGGCAGTCCGTCTAGCAGCTGGACAAAATGATCGACGCACGATACGAGCAGCATCCGCTGAAAATCGAAGGTGTGATCGATTTGGGTAACACATACATAGAGCCAGGGTATTGCTAACTCCTGCTCGATAATCGCCCATTGCTGGGTGCCGTCACCGAACTGCAGTCCACCGCGAAGCTCAGTGCCTGGATGAGTCACGAACATTCAGGCCACCCCATGCATAAAATGAACACTATAGATTGTAGTCCTTTAGTGTTCAATGACGCTTCATCGTTCCTTTTGCAGGAACCGCAAATGGAACTAAACGATGCCATTGGTCAAGCGTTGAAAAATGCGCGACTCCGGAAGGGTTTCACCCAGGAGGACTTCGGTACTATCAGTAGTCGAACCTATATCAGCTCCCTCGAGCGAGGCATAAAAGCGGTGACGGTCAACAAGCTGACATTGATCGCAGAAATGATGGGGGTGCATCCGCTCAGCATTCTGGCTGAAGGCTTTGTTCTGCAGTCGGGCGATAGCTTGGACGACGTACTAGCAAGGATCAAAGCTGAGCTCGCCGATGCGGCTTGACGACTGTCCGACTCAGCAATCTGCCGGTGCGGATGCCTGTCGTCACGGCCAGCTGGCAAAGCGCCCTGACCCTGCAAGGTGGTGCCTTACACGCTGCCGGTCGTCATACCGCAGGGCGGATTCTAGGCAATAGACCTAATGGACGATAAATAGGCAGCGATCCATCTCGCAGCTTGCTGTTTGAGATAGGGCGCCACAGCCGTCATGGCTGCCTGGAGGTGGTTAGGGCTGAAGCCTTCCTGTGGTTCCGCTATACGAAGCAGTAACGACCAGTCCCACGCTGATGAGTTACAAGTTTTGAAATTGGCTCGGCCGATCGGGGAGCCCCAGGCGCGTGTCGCCCATTAGACAGTGATATCGCCCGATGCCAAACTGCAGCAGAAGGTTCGCCAGGAAAAAGTAGCACTTTCCTGGCGTGCCCAGCCATCCTCGGGCCAGAGGTAAAATTCAGAGAATTGATGCACAGCTATAGGCAAGTTGATCCCATGGTGGACTCATCAAGGGGGGAAGCTCGCAAATCGGGTAGAACTAGGTCTTCCAAGCACCGTAGCAGGCTAGGCTAAAGAAGCGGTGTGACTGAGGGTTCTGTTGTGTTCGCTATTCGCGTGTCTCTTCGGGGGAGTCTGGCCCGAACAGAGTCTCCGCCGGAACTATTCCGGGCCGACTACGGCCCAGACCTAGCGTCATCACCAGCATGCCAACAAAGGCTTCTGGGAGAGGACGGGTTAGGGCAGCCGAACGAATATACACTGGTGGAAGCTTTGGAAGGAATGTCAGTGTTCCTGTTTTTGCTTAGTCTGAGGTGTGCCTAAGCATGGCACGAAAGATTAGACTTCGGCCAAGCAGAGGCAAGATGCATCGAGCACATCGTGAGCGTACAGTAGTTTTCTCTCTGAGCTGTCGTGACACCCGTACTCTGGGATTAACCTCTATGGCCTCAATCTGACGGGCCAAATGATGAGCGTGCGATTTTATCTACTTACGCTATCGACTCCTGGTGGGGCATTCAGCCAGCGCTCCAATGACTGACATGCTGCCAGCCACCAACGATCAGGGCATTGGCGGCTTTTGCTAGCCCGTAGGCGGTATCGGGCAGCGCGGACAATGCTGTGCCCACCAGTGTCAATAGGATTGCAATAATGATGGCACCAGCCTGACCCGCCAGTGCTTGGGGGAGGGTGATTTGCTCGTGGTAGCGGATGCTGTCGAAGCACAGGCGCATGTGCGTTTTCAGCGCGGCGATCTCAAACTCAGCGCTACGGTGCAGATCCTGTAGCGCGCGTAGGTCCTGGCGTAGCGAAGCCAGTTCACGATGCTCCTCGCTAGGGTAATGGTGCATTGCCGTAGAATTGCTGAAGGAGTGCGACTTGTTCTGAACAACCGCAGGGGTGGGCTCAAAAGTGGCGTGCAGCGCTTGTATTTTGGCCGTGGCGGCTAAGGCGATGCTGACAAGGCCGGAAATCACAGCAAGGAGCAGGCCGAAGACCAGCATGTGATTGTTCTCGGCAGGCCGAGCGCCGTAAAAATTGCCACGACCAGTACCACCAGCGCCATCCCTAGAGCTGTTTTCATGACCACTCCTGTGCATTGTTGGGGAAGGCATTATGGACGGCGCCGGACGGGGAATCCAGGCTGTCCACAGCTGTAGCTGTAGGCGGGGGATGAGCCTGGCGCGGGGTGGCGAACACCTCCGCGGGTCGGCGCCCTAGCTGAAATCAGATCGCAAGCTAGGGTTCGTACTCAGATGGCGCCGACGCACCCGGGTATTCGTCGTCCACCACAGCGACCGGCATTAACTGACTGGCGCGACTCCCCAGAAGTGAGCCTGCCTGGAAGTAGCCCATCACCGTAGTAACGCTGCGGTGCTCAGTCATCGCCATCACCTCACCCAGCGGCACACCCTGACGGCCTGCTTCAGTGACAAAGCCCGAGCGCAGACTGTGTGCTGCCCAGTCACCCTCCAAGCCAGCGAGTTGAGCGCGCCGCTTGACGATGCGTGCCACTTGATCGCCGGACAGCCCGGCGCTACCGACGCGCCCTCCTTTATACAGGCGACGAAACAGCGGCCCGCTGCTTGCGGGTGCCGCAGTCAGCCAGGCGCTCAGTGCCTGCGCCGCCGGCCCTTGCAGCGGTTTCTCCCGACGCACGCCGCCGGTGTCGGTCTTGGTCGCGCCTAGCGCGTACAACCAGGTGTCGGCATCGAGGCGACGCAGGTCTTCGACCTGCAGGCCAATCACTTCCGAGCGACGGCGGCCGCCGCCGCTCCAGGCCAGCAGCAACAGGGCGCGATCACGTACGCCGCGCACGCCATCGTTGCAGGTCGCGAGCATGGCCTGCAACGGTTCCAGCACGACCGCCGTCTTTTTGCGCACCGTCACGCCCTGGCGGGATTGCGCCTTGCGTGCCTCGCGCAAGAGGGTCTTCACCGCCGCTGCCTCGCAGGGATTGTCCCGACCGTTAAGGCGGTGCCACTTGGCCAGCACTGCCAGACGGTGGCTGACCGTGCTGAATGCCAAAGGCCCGGACTTGCCCTTGACCCCGGCGGCGACCAGCGCCGCATCGAGCTCGGCGGGCAACAAATGGCTCCAGCCGCCGTTGCCGTCCGGGCGCGCCAGGTGATCGACGATGAACTGTATCGCGACCGCCGGCGGCAGGGCGCCGTCGCCCAGCGCACGGCGGTAGCGCAATTGCAGCCAGGCGGCCCAGTAGGCGAGGGCGCTGCGGTAGCTGCGCACGGTATTCGCTGCCGTGCCGGCGGCGATGAACGCTTCGGCGGCAGCGCGCGTGCTTTCAGCCAGCTCTTGCACTGTCAGCGGTGTCTCCAGCGGTAATTGCAGTGCATATGTATTATTCATTACGTTCAACGTATTATTAATTGAGATTCTATTTTATAGGGTCGGATAATCTTTTATTATCATATCTAATATAGCGGAGGGCAGGGCATGGCGGTAGGCGTACCGGAAAACGAGGTGTTTGCCGCCGCAGACGCGGTATTGGCCCGTGGCGAACGGCCGACGGTGGAACGTGTGCGCCTGGAGCTGGGACGTGGCAGTCCGGCGCGGGTCGGTGCCTTGCTCGATCAATGGTGGGAACAGCTAGCCGGACGCCTGCGCGGCGAAACGCGCCTGCCGGGGCTGCCGGCGGAAGTGGCGCAGGCCTTTGTCGCCATCTGGCAGCAGGCAACCCTGATGGCTCAAGGTGTCGCTGAGAAGGCCCTGGATGCGCAGCGTCAGGTGCTGGTAGAGGAGCGCGAAGCGCTAGGAGCTTTGGAGGCCCTCGCTCGCTTGGACGTTGCCCAGGCCCGGCAACTGACGAGTGAGGCGGTCACGGCACGGCAGCGCTCGGAAACCCGGCTGGCCGACCTGCAGCAGCTGCTAACTCAGTGTCAGGCGCAGATCGATGACCTGCGTGGCCAGCGCGACGAACTGCAGACGCAACGTGACGACGCCCGACAACAGCTAGCCGAGATCCGGCAGCAGTTGCACGACAGTCGCGAACAGGCGGAGCAGGCGCGCCTCGAGCAACAACGCTATACCCGCGACGTCGAAGACCGCGCCTATCGCGAGATCGATCGGGCCCGCGAAGAGAGCAAAGGCTTGAGCGCCCAACTGAAAGACAGCCAAGGCCAGTTGCAGGGGGTGCAGCAGACCCTGGGGGTCGCACAGAAGGCACTGGTCGAAGCGTGTGAACAGCGCAGCGCAGCCCAGACGCAGAGCGAGGCACTGGCCGAGCAGCGGGATCAGGCGCGCCTCACCGCCCAGCAAGCGGGCGAACAGCGCCAGGCCTTGCAGGACCGTCTGCAACGTGCTGAACAGGAGCTAGGAGAGGCGCAGCGTTGCGCGGCAGCCCAAGAAGCCCGTGCGCAGACACTGGACGTGCAGTTAGGCCAACTGCGCGATACCCTGCAGCAGAAACGGCGTAAGCATTCTTAACCGACGCCACCCGTGGGAGCGGCTTACCTTCCAGGACTAGCGCCAGTCATCCCTGAGCGACCTTACCCATGGCGGCGATGAATGCCGCTTACTGACCATGCTGAACGAAGCCAGCGTTCGCTTGCACTGCCAGAGTAGACAGCCCATGAATTTCAACGAATATCAACAACACGGCTGGGCTGCCTATGCTGCCTTGGCGTCGACGATCTCCAGCATCTTGGCCGCTGCGATCGAGACTGAAGGTGGTTACCGCCTCCAGCTTGTCAAAGAGCGCGCCAAATGTGCCAGCTCTCTGCTTAAAAAGCTGCAGCAGCGGGGCATCGCGGACACCGCGCAGCTGGAGCATGAAATCAAGGATCTCGCCGGCTGCCGCACGGTGTTCTACACCAACAGCGACGTCGAGAAGTTCATTCACTCGGGCATCATCCAGGAAAACTTCGATGTCTTGGAGGTCAAGCTCCATCAGCCGGGGAGGGAGGTCAGGGATGCGGCCGACCTGTACATCTCCAACCACTATCTGGTAACCCTCACCGAGGAGCGCACCAAGCTGCCAGAGTACACGCGGTTCGCCGGCATGCGCTGTGAAATTCAGATTCAGACGATTCTTAACCACGCCTGGGCGGAAATGGCCCATGACACGATCTACAAAGCACCTGATCTACACGACTTTGGGAGCATGCAGTTTCAGGGGATCAAGGACCGGCTGCACAAGGTCGCATTGCACTACCTGGTTCCGGCGGGCTATGAGTTTCAGAAAATTGCGGCTGATTTCCAGCGCCTGCTTGACGGCAAGGCGCTCTTCGATGGGGATGCCCTGCAAGCTATTGTCCGAGCAACGGATAATAATCAGCGGGTGGATGCCCTTGAGCGGTTCGCCGAAAGTGTCCTGCCGTTTTACGATGACCTGCCAGCGGTCTACGGCGACGTCGTAGCGCAGCTGCTGGTGGCAGCGGACCAAGCCAAAGCCACACCCGCCATTGACATCGAAACACCGTATGGCTCCCTGCCCGCGAAGACCTACGCAGATGTCTTGCAGGCGATCGCCGACATCCTTACCCAATACCGCTATGTAGACCCCGAGCTGACCTTTGATGGCCTGTGTAAGCTCTATTTGGCGACCGACACGGAGGCGGAGCGCAAACCGCTGATGCAGCTGGGTGAAGCCCTGGCAGAGCACCAACTGGAGATTTGGAAAGGCCATGGTCCACTGGTGCAGTGGGTGCTGATAGAACGCATCGAAGGGTTTGAGGACAACATTCGCAAAGAATTGCTGCCCCTGTTGATCGCCGTGCTCAATGCGGTCTTGAGCTTGGAAATCAGTGGCACGTCCAGCAGTTTTGAAGGGTTTACCATTCGCCGCGCAACCGTTGTCGCCAGCGACCAACTCCGCCTTATCCGGGGCAAAGCCGTTTCACTTCTCGCGAGTCTCTATCCAGTCTGCGACAACGAAACACAGCAGCGCAGCGTTCTGTTAGCATTGAATTCAGCGACCTGCGGCCCGCGCGGTACCGACTTCACCCGAGAACTGGCAGCGATCGTTCTTGCCGATACACTCGCGGCACTGGAATTCCTTCTGACCATTGCTACCTCCCTCAATTATCAGGCTCTGCAGGCGACAGAGGAGCGCGTGCTCCGCAGTTATTGGCGCTATGCGCAACTACCCGAGTACCTCGCAGATGACGCTGATTTACAAGCCGCGTGTCAACGCGTGCGTACTGCGGCGCTGACATTTCGCGATGTCGCCAATGCGGGGCCGGACTATGTGGTGTACAAGGCGCTAGTTGGCTTCAACTCGGTCTTTCCGCCTGCCTGGGAAGAGGAAGAGTTCGGTTATGAGCATGCTGCGGCTTATCGCAAGGAGCAGATTGAGCGTCTTTATGCGCAGGTTGAGGTGCCAAGCGCTGAGCTTTGGTTTGAACGTTTAAATCGCTTTGCGCAGACTGAGTCTGATGATCTGGCAACTTTTCCAGAGTTCGGTCAGTTTTTGGAGCGGCTGGCCGAGGAGAAAGCAGGCATTGTTCGATCGTTTATCGAGCGAAAGGACAATAGCCTGATGAGGTTCCTTCCGGCAATGCTCATAGGCCTGGCCCGCAGTCAGGAGCGCGAGGAGGTTCAGTTACGTATCGAGTCGTGGTTGGACCATGGTGAGCATATAGGTGCAATCGCTTGGTATTTGCGGTTCACTGATCGCTTTGATAAAGAACTGCTTTGTCGCACCCTGGTCAGTGCGCAGAGGCACGGTGACGTAGACGGTCTAAGAAATGTCTTGCTGGCCGCTGTTACCCAGTTTTCCAGCAACCCTGGCGATCTGATTGATGGGGTGTTCTTGCCCGCGCTGAAAGCGCTGGCCAAACTCGGCAACTTCAGCTGGATCGGGCAGGCCTGGTTCTCCTGGCTGAATAACAACTTGATCGCGTCCCTCGATGAAGCGCAGGCCGGGATAGTGTTGAACGCCCTCATCGACTACCCGGAACTTGTTTACGGGGCCGAATACATTTGCGCCTCGATCGCCAATCACTGGCCTGCGCTGGTCGTGCAGTTTCTGGGGGACCGGCAGCTTTACGCCGAAGGTGAAGACGCCCCGGCACGCTATGATGCCTTACCGTTCAATGTCTTCGAGTTGCGGGCACCGCTGGCCTTGGTGCCTGACCTGATGCTGACGGCGGCTCAGGGGTGGTTCTCCCGCGCGCCAGGCAGCTTTGAATTCGACGGCGCAAGGTTGTTGGCCTCGGTCTTCCCAGAGGTGGCGGGTGACTACGCAGAGCACTTGAGGGTGTTGATCGCGAGCCGCGAGCTCAGCAATCTGGCGTTTGTGTTAGCGCTACTGGACGCTTATGAGGGGCGTGACAGTGTCTATCCCTTGATACGAGAGATCGTCGCGGTGCTGCCATCGGGTAGCGATTTACTGAAAGGCGCACAAAGTGTGCTGAGCGCCTCAGGCGTGGTGTCGGGAGCATATGGCTTCGCTGAGCTGTATGACGAGCGCAAAGCGCGGCTGAATGAATGGCTGACTGACGAGCGCGAGCCGGTCCGTACCTTTGCGCGCGAGATGATCCGCCGCTTAGAGCAACGGATCTCTGCAGAGAATCGTGCCGCACAGGCCTCGATCGCACTGAGAAGATTGGAGTGGCCAGATGACCAGAACAAGGCGCCCGGGGAGTAAGCCGGTCGGTGAAGAACGCTCGCGGGCTGCAGTCGCGCTGTAGAAGAGTGATCCGGCGCAAGATCTCCGGCGTACCGTCGCGGAACAACCACAGCGATTGCTGGGGGCAGCGAAGGATCGCCTTGAAGGGACTGAATGCAGTCTGCCTAGCAGAGCATGACGCCAGTCGAAACGGTTTACTCTCGTAAAGGTTTTCGTTAAATACTGGGGGCAACGGTTTAGCCAATTTGAGCCAGCGACGAATTAAAGGCATATCGGGCCGCATTGATCGCTCTCTGGACGGTCGCATATTCTTGCAGTAGTGGCACCTTGCCGCAGCCGGCGCCGGCGTGAGGCCAGAAGCAGACAGCCCGACGCTGGTGTGCTTCCGCCGAGCGGGACAGCAGCTCAACCAAATAGCTCCCTCATCATATGAGGCGACTTTGGCCAACGCTTAGGCCAGCCTCAACCAGCTTAGTTCGCTCGCAGGGCGGTACCGCCAAAGCGCGTATTCAAGATCTGCTGAAGCTTGAACCTGACCTTCCCAAGCAGTCAGAATTTTAACCATCCATAAGAGCAAAGGGTTGGAGTTTGACTCAGTCATCATCATGGCTGTAGAAAATGAGATTTTCTTCGGCGATATGGACGCAAAGGCATCATCACGGGCACAAAAAACGCATGCGATAAGGCCTGCCCAGTCACCGAACGCCCCTAAAATTTATTAGACTTACTTGGGCAGAATGCCGCGATCGCGTGCACAGATCACCGCGTCGTAACGCCGGGACACGCTGAGCTTTTGGAAAATGCTCTTCGCGTACCATTTCACCGTCTGCAGGCTGATACTCAACGCTAGGGCAATGTGCTTGTTGGACATCGACTGGCTCATCAGGGTCAGAACCTCCAGCTCCCGCTTGGTCAGCAGCGTAGTGTCAGCGTCGCTCGTTGGCTTTTCACCGCCGCAGGATTGCTGTGGCCGGTCCAGATGCTGCAACAACATGTCGCGATACTGTTCGAGCAGTGGGGTATCGGCGAGGTCCAGGTTTTTCAACAATGGCTGAACCCTCGCGCCTTCATCAAATATTGAGCGCTTGAGCCCCTGTCGATAACCACTGGCGAGTGCGCAGCGGGTGCGGTCAGCCGCTTCGCTGTCCCGACCTGTCGCCTGCAGGGCTATGGCCTGAAGAATATCCACCTTCACCTTGACGATGCTGCGGCCTAACTCGCTGGCCAAGCGTGCGACCACCTGAAGTTCCAACATCGCAGCCTCCGGATGTTGCTGGGCCAGGGCGAGACGGGCTCGAGAAAGCGCAGTCAGCGAGACAATTTCGGCGTTGCACGGCGACGGCTCATAGTTGCGACATTTGATGTCATCCATTGCCGCCAGCAGGGTTTCAATGTGTCGCCAGTCGCCACATTGCAAACCGATGCGGATTTGTTCGGCGAGCATGTTGGCCAGGCCGCGATCAAGGCCGGCGTCGCGAAAATGCTCGGCCCGTTGGGCCAGGAAATCCAGGGCTTTGCGTGGGCTCTCCCGCAAACACTGCACGCGCGCGTGAGAAAGCGCGGCGCTGATCATGTGGCCGGGAACCGACAAGCGCAACACGTCCATGCGGTCGGCCAGCACCTCACGTGCCTCATCGATGCGATCCTGTTCGTACAACACCTCGGCCATCACCATGGCGCAGAAACAGGTGCTGATTGCGCGCCGACCGTACAACTGTTCGGCTTCCAGTAACGCCGGCCCGGCAACGCGCTCGGCCTCCACCACCGAACCCTCGAGCAGGGCGACAGTGACCAGGCTGGCACGGCCGAGCAGGGCCATTTCTTCGTCGCTTTGGCGTACAACACGGCCGGCTTGAGACAAAAACAACGTACGCGCTTCCGAGTAGCGCCCCAATAGACCGAGGCAGGCAACTTGTATCGTCAGCCTTACTTGTTTCTGGAATTTGTTATCCAACAGGTTGTCAGTTAGCGTGTCGAGATAGGCGAAGCTACGTGGAATGTCGTCGCGTTGCAGGGCAATGACCGCTTTGACCAACGTAAGTTGAGGCGCCCAGTTGGCCGCTACAGGTACGGTTTCCAGCGCGGTGATCCAGTGCTCGGCTTTGTTGGTCAGCATGGCCAGGGCGCAGCTCCAGATACCCAACAGAAGCAAGTTGGGATTTTGTAGCAACACCTCCAATGGCACCTGGTCCAACCAGCGCAGGAACTGCCGCAGTTCACTGATATTGCGGTGCAAGGGTTGCACCCGCTCGAGCAATTGCACCATTAGACCGATGTCCGCGCATTGCAGGGTATGACGCACCGCTTCGGTAACCAGCTCGGCTTCTTCGAACCAGTGGGCGGCGCGTCGATGCAGTGGCTTGGCATTGATATTCGAATGCGTCAAGCGTTGGCTTAGAAACTCTGCGAACAGTGGGTGCAGGCGGTACCACTGGTAGCGTCCCGGTAGATCGACCGGCAGCAGGAACAGGTTGCGTGCCTCGATCATGGCGATCAGCTCGGCCGCGTGCGGCGAACCGGTGACGTAGCCGGCGACCTCGACATTGAAACGGCGCAAGATCGAAACCTGAGAGAGAAACTCGAGCAGTTCCGTCGGCAAGTCGGCAATTACATCTTCATTGAGGTAGTCGGCAAGCGCGGCGCTGGTGGGTAGCAGTGCTTCGGCCTTGCTGCGCTTATGCGGGTTGTTCTTCAAGGCAATCGACATCAGTTGCAGACCGATGGGCCAGCCATCGGTTCTGTCGTGCAACGAGCGCGCCAGTTCAAAGTCGATCCCGGCATCGAGGTAGGCCTTTAGCAGCTCCAGGGACTCCTGGAAGTTGAATGCGAGGTCACGGTCGCTGACTTCGAACAACTCGTCCATGGCACGCAGCCGACCGAGCAGCAGCCCTGGCTTGCTGCGGGACGCGAGCACCAGATGCAAATTGTTTGGAGCGTTGTCGAGCAGCGCCTGAACCATCAGCAGCAGGCGTGGCGAAGTAATGTGCTGGAAGTCGTCAACCAGCAGATACAGTTCGGCAGGCCAGCGCGCCAGGTGGTTGATGATCATTGTCGGCAGCAGCTGCAGGTCTTCTGTGGCGCTGATGTTGTTCAGTTCATCCATAGGCAGCCCGGCCTGTTGCAGGGCGCCGATCAGGTTTTCGCAGAACAGTTCCGGCTCGCCGTCTTCCTGGCCGAGCGAAAGCCAGGCGACCGTTGCGTTGTGCTTGATCAGATCCTGGCGCCACTGGGCCAGCAGGGTGGTTTTTCCGAAACCGGCACCTCCGCAAAGCAGCACCAGCCGACAGTGGCGCGCAGCATGCAGACCGGCGAGCATCGCGTTACGGTGCACGGAGTAACGGCCAATGCGCGGTGGAGCAAACTTGGTGGTGATCAGCAAAGAAGTGGTTTTCATAGGAACTCCGGACGCCGATGCACGTGTGCCTCGTTAAGCTTGGCCGCTATTGATGCGCAAACGCAAATGCCATGTGCGCGATAACCCGCGCGCGTGGCATTGCCCCGGGCCTAGGCAATAGCGCGGGTGCGCCCCTTCCAGAAGGGTTTACGCAGTTCGTTTTTCAGTACCTTGCCAACGCCCGACAACGGGAGTGACGTACGGAATTCCACACTTTGCGGACATTTGTAGCCGGCTATGCGCTCGCGGCAGTGGCTGACAATATCGTGTTCACAGAGGCTGTGCTCAGGTTTGAGAACGATCACCACATGTACCGTCTCTCCCCATTTATCGTGGGGAATGCCGATCGCCGCACACTGGGCCACTGCCGGGTGGCATGAGACGGCGTTTTCCACCTCGGCGCTGTAGATATTCTCGCCGCCGCTGACAATCATGTCCTTCATGCGGTCAACAATGTAGACAAAACCGTCGGCATCCATGTAGCCGCTGTCGCCGGTGTGCATCCAGCCGTCACGCAGCACCTCGGCAGTGTCTTCGGGCCTGTTCCAGTAACCCAGCATGATGTTCGGGCCGCGCACCACGATCTCGCCCACCGTGCCTCGTGGCACTTCATTATCTTCAGTGTCGACGATGCGCAACTCGACGCAGGCAACCGCCTTGCCGGCCGAATACATCTTGCCGCTTTGGTGGTGTTCCTCGCTGTGGTACTCGGCATCCAGCAGGGTGCCACCGGCTGTCAGTTCAGTCATGCTGTAGCCCTGAATGAAGCTGGCCTCCGGGAAGGCCACGCGGGCTCGGTTCAACAGGGTTGGCGAGATCGGTGAAGAGCCATAAAGGATGTTGTGGATCGAGCTCAGCTCGACCTTGGCCAGGACCGGATTGGCGGCTCGCGCGTCCAGCATCATCTGGATCATTGTCGGCGCCAGCATCAACTCGTTGACCTGCTCGTCGACAATGGCTCGCAACGCGGCCTCGCCACTGAAGGCCTGTATTACGATGTGCGTGCCGCCGCTTACGCTCAGGCAGTACAGTGCCGAGAAATCGGCTAGATGGAACATCGGCATTGCATGCAGGAACACTGAGCGGTGATCGAAGAGTCCCTTGGTCATGGCCGCGAAACCGGCGAACGCCAGGTTGTTGTGGCTGATCATCACGCCTTTGGGAAAACCGGTGGTGCCGCCGGTGTAGAAAATGCCCAGCAGGGCATCGCCTGTGCGGCGGACATCGGCGATTGGTTCGGCGGCGGCCAGCAGCGCCTCATACGACAGCATGCCGATCGGTGTTTGACCATCCCCGGTGTAGATCAGGGTGCGAATGCTTTTCGACTGCTTGAAGATGCGCAGGCCTACCTCGACAAAGGCCTCGTCGACGAGCAGTACGGTGGATCTGGAGTCGTCTAGCGAGTAAAGAATCTCGGTTTCACTCCAGCGGGTATTCACCGGATTGAGCACGCCGTCGGCCCAAGGTACGCCGAATGCGTACTCGATATAGCGTTGCGAATTGCGCGAGAGCATGGCCACGCATTCGCCGCTGGACAGGTGCAGTGCCTTCAGTGCGCCGGCCAGGCGTGCGATACGTTCGCCAAGTTGGACAAAGGTGACGCTGCGTCCCTGGTAGCGGACGGCCGTTGCGTTGGGCCGCTCTTTGATGTTGCGGTGCAGCCCTTGGGTGATATACATCTGGACCTCCGAATTTTTGTTATTGGTTTCGACTGGGGTCGTCCAGGCGATGGTGGGGCGTTATCTCGTCTGCCTCGGTGTGGTGAGTGCGAGTGATGGCGTCCCTGGCCAGGGGACGCCGACCTCCTGCGCTTAGACGTTGCCGTAACCGCCACCGCAGACCACGACCTGGCCGGAGATGAAGTTGGATTCAGGGATGCAGAACAGGTAGACCGCGCCGGCGGCCTCGTCCGGAGTGCCCGGGCGGCCCAGCGGACACATCTGGTTGCTGGCAGCGATGGCGGCAGGCTGGATACCGACCTTGATCACGCGGCCCTCGATGTTCACCGTCTTGCTTTCTTCGCCGGCCAGCGCCTGGGTCATGCGGGTGTCGATATGGCCGAAGGCGACGGCGTTGACGTTGACGTTGTAGCGGCCCCATTCCTTGGACAGTGTCCTGGTCATGCCCAGGATACCTGCCTTGGCCGTGGAGTAGTTGGCCTGGCCCGCATTGCCGCCTGCGGCGATGGAGGAGATGTTGACCACCTTACGGTTGACCACGCGGCCTTCGGCGAGTTCTTGCTTGGCCAGGGCGCTGATCACCGGCTGAGCGGCGCGCAGGATGCGAAACGGTGCGGTCAGGTGGCAGTCGATGATCGCGTACCACTGCTCATCCGACATTTTCTGGATCACGCTGTCCCACGTGTAGCCGGCGTTGTTGACGATGATGTCGATGTCGCCATAGTTGTCTACCGCCGTCTTCACGAAGCGGTCGGCGAAGTCGACGGCGGTGACGTTGCCCACGCAGGCGACCGCTTCACCCCCAGCGGCGCGGATCTCGGCGACCACTTCCTCGGCCGGTGCGGCATCGAGGTCGTTGATGACCAGTTTGGCGCCGTCGGCGGCCAGTTTCAGGGCGACGCTGCGGCCGATGCCGCGACCGGAGCCGGTGACCAGGGCGACTTTGCCTTCGAGCTTTTTCATGATTCGTTTCCTTGGGTTGTTGGGATTCAGCACAGCGTGACGACGGCGTCGCCAACCAGCTTGGGTTCGCCGTATTGGTTGGCACACCGGATTGCAAGGCGGACGCGTTTCTCGCCGCCTTCTTCGAATTTCTCGGTGACCTGGCCGGTCAGGTGTGGGATGTGCCCGATCTGGGTGATGCCGACGAAACGCACTGACAGGCTGCGGATCTGCTGCTGTGGCACCCAGGTGCTGAGCAGGCGGCCGAGGTAGGCGACAGACAACATACCGTGGGCGAAGACATCCGGCTGCCGGGCCTTGCGGGCAAAATCGATGTCAATGTGGATCTGGTTGTGGTCACCGGATGCGCCGGCGTACAGCGCCAGCGTGGTCCGGTCGATGGGGCGTAGCTTCATCAACGGCAGCTCGTCGCCGATCTGAATCTTGCTGAATGGCGGTATGGACATTGTCGGTTCCTCAGCGCTGGGCCAGCGAGAATCGGAAATCGGCGATGTGTTCGCCGCGCTGGTTGGTGACACGGCACTCCTGCACGATAAACTGCAGGGCGCCGCCTTTTTTGTCGTACACGTCGGCAACGTGGGTATCAAAGGTCAGCAGATCGCCAGCGAAGGCCATACGGTGATAAGTGAAACTCTGCTCGGCATGCAGGATGCGGCCGAGGTCGAAACCGAAGATGTCTTCGATGATGGCCGGAGGGTTGCGACCTTCGTTTTCCAGGCACAGTAAGAAGGTCGGCGGAACCGGCAGGGAGGGGTACCCGGCCGCTAACGCAGCGGCCTCGTCGGTGTACACCGGGTCGGTTTCGCCGATGGCCTTGGCGAAGAAGCGCAGGCGGCCTTTCTCTACTTCAGAAGTGCTTACGCCGAGCGAACGACCAATCAGACTCTTGTCTGCCATTGCGATTTATTCCTCTGGGTTGGCATTTGTGCGCCAGAAGGCGCGTGCTGAAGGCCGATCAGTTGCGCCCGTAAAGGGTCACGACACCGGCACCACCCAGCCCTAGATTGTGCTGAAGGGCATGCTTGAGGAAGTCGACCTGACGGGCGCCGGCGGTGCCGCGCAGTTGGTTGGTAAGTTCAAAGCACTGGGCGAGGCCAGTCGCGCCCAACGGGTGGCCTTTGGAAAGCAGGCCGCCGGACGGGTTGACCACAACCTGGCCGCCGTAAGTGTTGTCGCCATCCATCACGAACCTCTCGGCGTATCCTTCCGGGCAGAAGCCCAGGCCCTCGTAGGTCAGCAGTTCGTTATGGGCGAAGCAGTCGTGCAGCTCGCACACACGGATGTCTTCCGGGCCGACACCGGCCTTCTCGTACACTTGCCAGGCGGCCTGGCGGGTCATGCCGACGCCGACGATGCTGATCAGCGACGGCGGGGCGAAAGCTTCCACCGTATCGGTTACCAGGGACTGGGCGAGGATGCAGACGTCGGTCCGCAGGCCGTGCTGCCTGGCGAATCGCTCGGACACGATGATTGCCGCGGCGCCCCCGCAGGTGGGTGGGCAGGCCATCAGGCGAGTCATCACGCCCGGCCAGATCACCTGGTCGTTCATCACGTCTTCAGTGGTTACCACCTTCCTGAACACCGAAAGCGGGTTATTGGCGGCATGACGGCTGGCCTTGGCGCGGATGGCAGCAAAGGTCTCCATCCGGGTGCCGTATTTTTGCATGTGCTCTTTACCAGCACCGCCGAAAAACTTCAGGGCGTCTGGCATCTCGTGGCCTTCGGGGAAGATCGCGTCGGCCACCTCATGGCCCTTGCCAAAGGTGGTAGGGCGGTCGAGCCAGTGGGACTTCAGGGGGCCGGGCTGCATCTGCTCAAAGCCGAAGGCCAGGGCGCAGTCCACGGCGCCGCTCTCCACGGCCTGGCGGGCCAGATAGAGCGCGGTTGAGCCGCTGCTGCAGTTGTTGTTGACGTTGATCGCGGGAATACCGCTCAGGCCCACTTCGTAGAGTGCCGACTGGCCACTGGTGGAGTCGCCGTAGACGTAGCCGGCATAGGCCTGCTGCACCAGCTTGTAATCAATACCGGCGTCCTTCAGCGCCAGGCGAATGGCTTCGGCACCCATCTCGATATAGCTAGCACTCTGGCCGGGTTTGGCGAACTGGATCATGCCGACACCGGCGACGTAGGTTTTCTGCGACATCTCTTTCTCCTGAGGATGATCGGAGCACCGCAAACGCGGAACCGTGGTGTCATGGTTGCCCGGCAGATCTGTCCTGTAATCCACTCACAAGGGGTAGCGGTTGAGGAGGGGGGACCCACCCGTCTGTGGCGAAACGATCGTAAAAGCACCGCCGTCAAAGGCGTTCTCGCGGCGCCCGGGCGGGGGTAGGAGAGTGGTTCTTCACTACTCCTGTGGAGGGGACAACAGCTGGGGAAAGCGGCCTACCGTTGGGCCGGTGTCACTGATCGCTCAGATGACGCTTCCACCGGTTTTACTTCCTGGAGTGCCGCATGAGAACAACAACAATGCGCGGATTCTTTCGGCCGCATCGGCTGGCCACAGCCATCGCCCTGGGCCTGAGCGCACAGGCTCACGCCGTCAATTTCAACATTGGTGAAATCGAGGGTCAGTTCGATTCATCCCTGTCTGTTGGCGCGAGCTGGGCCGTGCGCTCGGGCGACCCGCAGAACATTTCCAACTTCAATGCCATGAACAAGCGTGGCGAGTCGTCTTCGCGTACCTCGGACGATAACCGCCTGAACTTCAAGAAAGGCGAAACCTTCTCGAAGATCTTCAAGGGTGTGCATGACCTGGAGCTGAAATACGGCGACAGCGGCGCCTTTGTCCGTGGCAAGTACTGGTACGACTTCGAGCTCAAGGATGAGCACCGACTGTTCTACGACATCGACGACAGCGGTCGCGAACGGGCGGCTAAATCATCCGGGGCGATGCTCCTCGACACCTTCGTCTACCACAACTACAACCTGGGCGAACTGCCGGGCAACGTGCGCCTGGGCAAACAGGTGGTGAGCTGGGGTGAGAGCACCTTCATCGGCAACAGCATCAATTCGATCAACCCGATAGACGTGGCGGCCTTGCGGCGGCCGGGCTCGGAGGTCAAGGAAGGCCTGATTCCGGTCAATATGTTCTACCTGTCCCAAGGGTTGAGCGAGAGCCTCAACGTCGAGGCTTTCTACCAGCTGGAATGGGAGAAAAGCATCGTCGACAACTGCGGCACTTTTTTTGGTAGCGACACTGTTGCCCAGGGCTGTAACGACCGTCTGGTTGCCGCTGGCCTGGACTTGCCACCTGGTGCAGCCAGCAATGCTTCGTTGGCGGGTATCGCTGCCGGTAACGATGACGTTTATCTGCCGCGTATCGACGATAATGAAGCCCGCGACGGTGGTCAGTACGGCGTTGCTTTGCGCTGGTTCGTCCCGGAGTTGAACGACACCGAGCTCGGCGTCTACGTAATGAACTACCACAGCCGCAGCCCCTTCCTCAGCACCGTACGTACCACCGGTGGCGCCAACCCGGCGGTTGTCCGCAACGCCCGCTACTTTGTGGACTTCCCCGAGGACATCCGCCTTTACGGCCTGAGCTTCCAGACCAACATCGACGGCACTTCGCTGGGTGGCGAAGTCAGCTATCGGCCGAACATGCCGCTGCAGGTCAATACCGTCGACCTGCTCAATTCCACGATTGGCATCCCGTCTTCGCCGCTGGTGCGTACCGGTTTTGCGACCAACCTCCCGGGTGGCGTGATTGCTGGCTACCAACGCTTGCCAGTGCTTCAGGCACAGATGACCGCTACTCAATTCTTCGATCAGGTCTGGGGTGCCAGCCGCCTCACCCTGATTGGTGAAGTCGGTTACACCAGGATCAACGGGCTGGGAAAGGCCGATGGTACCGATCTGCGCTTCGGTCGCAGCCCTGGCTGGGGCTCGGGTGAGTTGCCTGCGCCTTTCACGGCCAGTTGCTCGGGCAGCCCCACTGCGGTGCCTGGCCAACCGGGCGTGACGCGTCCGGGCAACCCGGCTCAGGAGTGCAACAGTCATGGTTTCTACACCAGCAGCTCCTGGGGCTACCGGGGTCGCGCCATTCTCAATTACAGCAACGTAATTGCCGGCATCAACCTGTCGCCGAGCCTGGCCTGGTCGCATGACGTTGATGGCTTCGGGCCGACCTTCGAAGAAGGCGTGAAGGCCGTCAGTATCGGCCTGGATGCCGAGTACGCCAGTTCCTACACCGCCGGTCTGAGTTATACCGACTTTTTCGGTGGCCACTTCAACACCAACACTGACCGTGATTTCGTCGCACTCAACTTCGGCGTGAACTTCTGAGCCGCAATTGGCAGAGGGTACCTACATGAATGCAAATCTGATCATAAAAAGCAGTCTCATCGCGCTGTCGCTGCTGGCCAACGGCGCTATGGCCGGCGTCTCCCAGCAGGAAGCCGAGCAGCTCGGCACTACGCTCACCCCGTTGGGTGCGCAGAAGGAAGGGAATGCCGATGGCAGCATTCCGGCCTGGAAGGGCGGACTGAAGCCGGGTGCGGCGGCGGTGGACAGCAATGGCTTTCTTGGCGATCCATTCAAAGGTGAGCGGCCAATGTTCGTCATCACCGCAACCAATGCCGGGCAGTACAAGGACAAGCTCACTGCCGGCCAGTTGGCGCTGTTCAAGCGCTACCCGGACAGCTACAAGATCCCCGTGTACGCGAGTCATCGCACCGGGGGGGCGCCGGACGCCGTCTACGCCGCAGCCAAGAAGAGCGCCGTTAACGTTGCGCTGACGGCGGATGGCAATGGCCTGGCCAATTTCACCGCTTCGCGCTACTACGCGTTTCCGCTGCCCAAAAGCGGCGTCGAGGTGTACTGGAACCACCAGACCCGCTATCGCGGCGGCAACATGGTGCGCCAGGCTGCCCAGGCCGCCCCGCAAACCAATGGCTCCTACACCATTGTTGAATACGACGATGAGTTCAGCTATCCGCAGCACATGGATGGTATTGAACCGGGCCGCGGCGACGACTTGCTGTTTTTCTACAAGCAGCGCATTACTGCTCCGGCGCGCATGGCCGGTACCGTGAACCTGCTCCACGAAACCATCGACCAGTTCAACGATCCACGCCTGGCCTGGGTCTACAACGCCGGTCAGCGTCGTGTGCGGCGAGCGCCACAGATCGCCTACGACGGTCCGGGGGCCGGCAGCGACGGCATGCGGACCACAGACAACACCGACATGATGAACGGTTCTCCGGACCGCTATGAATGGAAGCTGGTGGGCAAGAAAGAACTGTATATCCCCTACAACAACTATCAGTTGGGGTCGCCAGCGCACAAGTACGCCGAAATTATCCACTCCGGGCATATCAATCAGGACCTGACCCGCTACGAACTGCACCGCGTGTGGCATGTACAAGCCACGCTGAAGCCCGGCCAACGGCATGTGTATGCCAAGCGCGACCTGTATTTCGATGAGGACACCTGGCAACTTGCCGAGGTCGATCACTATGACGGTCGTGGTCAGCTGTGGCGCGTCAGTGAAGGCTATTCCGTGACCGACTTCGAGCGTCAGGCACCTACCTACGCGATGGTAGGGATCTACGACCTGATTTCGGGGCGCTACAACGTACTGGCGATGACCAACGAGTCTAAGCATCAGGCCACCTACGGCGGCCAGAGCAAGATGGCCGACTTTACCCCGGCAGCCCTGCGCAACGCAGGCATTCGCTGAGTTCAGGCACCCGCTTTTGTAGACACCAGAGTCAGTCGGTGTACGCATGTTCACTTCACGATGAAAGCGTCTGGGCACCCCATGTGGGTGCCCAACTCATATGCATGGAGATTCAAGATGTCGACGAATGAGTTGAAGCAATCCGAAGGCATTGCCTGGGGCGTGACCGAGCGCATCGGCCGCATTGTGCTGAAACGGGCCGAGCGCTCGAATTCGTTATCGCTGGCGGCCAGCCGTGTGCTGGTCATGGCCATTAACGAAGTGCTGGATCTGCGACCACGGGTCGTACTGTTGTCTGCTGAGGGGCGCATCTTCTGTTCCGGGGGGGATATCGCAGAGTTCGTGGCCGCCGGGAACGGTCTCGACGCTCTGGTGGGCGACATGCTGGTCACGATGCATCCGGCGTTACATCGCCTGGCCACTGCACCGGTGCCGATAGTGGCTGCGGTCAACGGTCCTATTGGCGGCGCAGGGATAGGGTTGGCGTTGTGCGCCGATTTCGTGCTCGCCTCTGAATCGGTGAAGCTGCGTACTGGCTATGCCGCAATCGGCTTGTCGTCCGACTTGGGGGCTTCCTATTTTCTGGCACGACGTGTGGGACCGGTCAGGGCCCAACGATGGCTCATGCTGAGTGAGACTATTGATGCCAGCGGCTGCCTCGCCAATGGTGTGGTAGATGCGCTACACCCCGAAACCGAGCTGGAAGAGGCAGCAGAACACCTGGTGCAGCAACTGGCCCGAGCGGCCAGTGGCTCTCTGGCCTGCATTAAGACGCTATGCAGTGGCCTGCCTGGGCGTGACCTGGCGGCCCACCTGGAGTTTGAACGTCAGTTGTTGCTGGCACAGACCCGTGGACCGGACGCAAAGGAAGGTATTCGCGCCTTTCTCGAGCGACAGCCACCACGTTTCAATTAAAGCTGATCAGCAGCGGGGAATGGTTGTAGTCACCGTCTGAAAACACAGAAAAGCAGGGCTGGTCGGTGTAAATACCGCCAGCCCTGTTTGCGATTCAGCGCTTGCGCACGCTGTTCAACTGATCTTTCGCGCGGTGCCTAGCCAGTATTTTTCCCTTACTTGCCGACGCAACACCTTGCCGACCACCGACGTGGGCAGCTCATCGACGAAAATCAGCGATTTTGGCGCTTTGTAGCTACCCAGTCTGGCTTTGGCATGGGCGATGAGTTCTTGCGCCGTGATGCTTGCGTCTTTGCGCACCACCACTTCGGCATGTACCGCTTCACCCCATTCGACGTGGGGTATGCCGACCACCGCCGACATCAGTACCGCCGGGTGTGCGGCCAGTGCCGCTTCGATCTCCACCGCATAGACGTTGAAGCCGCCACTGATGATCATGTCCTTGAGGCGGTCGACGATATGCAGATAGCCACCTGCGTCGATGTAACCCAGGTCACCGGACTTCCAGGCGCCCGCTTCGAACTCGGCAGCGGTGGCTTGCGGGTCACGATAATAGCCCTTGATGATGCCCTTACAGCGAATGCGTATTTCGCCGGTTTCACCCAGGGGCAGGAGGTTGCCCGCCTGGTCGGTGATACATACTTCTACCCCCGGTGTAGGCTGGCCGGCCGAAGACAATCGCTGTACGGTGCCAGCATCCACGCTCTGGTGCGCGGCTTTGCCCAATACCCCGATGAACATCGGCGATTCGGTGGCTGCATAGATCTGCACGAATATCTGCCCGAAGCACGCGACCAGTTCACCCAGCTTGGCAGGGCTCATGGGAGCTGCGCCATACACCAGCGTGGTCAGCGAGGAAAAGTCTTTTGGATCGGAGCGTTGCAACTCCAGCAGGCGATACAACACGGTCGGCACCAGGAACGAATGGGTGACACGCTCGATTTCGACGTGCTGGCGCCAGCCTGCCATGTCCAGCTGGTTCATGGTGATGTTGGTTCCACCGGCATAGAAGGTTGGGCAGAACAGCAGCAGGGTACCGTGAGACAGTGGAGAGACATGCAACAGGCGCGTTGCACTGTTGATAGCCATGTCGGTGTTGATGAAGGCCGCGTCGCGACAGGCCATCCAGTTGTCGATCGAGTACATCGCGCATTTGCTCTTGCCGGTGGTGCCACCGGTGAAGCGCAACATGCAGATGTGCTCGGCGGTATCGAGTTCAACCTCGTTGTCGAGTTCGCAGGCCGCCTCCACCAACGCCCAGAAACTGTACACGCCAGGCAGTGCATCTTGCTCGGCGTCAGGCGGATCCATCACCACGATCGCGCAGCCGTGGCCATGGAGCAGGGTGTAGTAGGTGGCCAGCAGGCGTGTTTCGAGAAACACCACCTTGGGTTTCACCACCTCCAGTTGCCGCGCGTGCTCTTCCAGCGGGTCGCGCAGGTTGGTCATGACCACCGTGCCTTTCTGCTTGAAGGTAGTGGGAAACGCCAACAGGCTGAGGTTGTCGTTTTCCAGGATCAACATGAAATGGTCGCCCTTGGCGACCTGCAGCGTAGTGCGCAGCACATCGGCAATGCGATTGGTCAGCAGGTGGTATTGCGCGTAACTCAAGCGCCGGTTGCGCTCCAGGTTGACGATGGCCTCTTGATCCCCATGCCGCAGGGCCATGAGGCGCATGATTCGAGTGAAGTTCATTTTCATGGTTGGATTGCTCTTATTGTTATTGCTACTCAGCAAGCGCGTTGCAGTGGCTTGTTTTGGCGCGTAAGCACGCAGTGGTGGGGCAGCTGTTTTAACGCTGGGGCGGGGCGCCCGTACCCCAACATTTATTGTAGGGGCAGGGGACAGGCCGGACCTGTCAATACGATCAAATCGCCGGTCAATGGAGTAGACGAGTGAGTCGTGACCCACGTGGAGGGTTCGGCGCAAAACTGGAGGGTGGTGAGCTGGAAATTGGTCATTGCAATCCAGTCATTGGCCCGTACAAATTCATCAGGGTGATAGCTTTTGGACGTCCGCGAGTAGCATCTGCCGGAGGCATTGACCTTGTACGCGATGAGGGTGAGTATCGAGGATCAACCTCCCACAGGCCGGTCCATGACAGAGCTTAAAACGGATGTGTCAACCGCTGTTGCCGACTTCTCTTCAGCCAATGAAACGAACCGGTCCACCGCCATCGGCAGCTACGCACAGGCGATCGCCAGGGCGCTGGAAGCCAGCGGGGTAGACAGCGCACGTATCTTTCAGCAGGTTGGCATCCCGGCGAACCTGCCCAATGATCCGCTCACCCGCCTACCGACAGCCACGATTACCAAGCTGTACCGAACCTGTGTGGAGGTCACCAACAACCCATACTTCGGTCTCAGCGTCGCAGGGTTCATGCAGCTTTCCCACTTCCACGCAGTGGGCTATGCGTTGGCTGCCAGCGGTACACTGATGGATTTCTGTCGTCGTTTGGAGCGTTATCTTCAACTGGTCTCGCAAGTTGCCAACGCCAGCCTCAGCGAAGTCGACGGCAAGGTGCTGTTGCGCTTCGAGCACCTGGTGGAGGTCAGTGGCGAGACCGAGGACGCTTTTTTCGGATTTTTAGTGCAGTCCATGCGGCAACTGTACACGCCGGAGTTCAATCCGTTGCGGGTGGAGTTCTGTCGGTCGATGCCGCCGGAGGGGGACGAACCCCACGCGGCGTTGTTCCGCGCGCCAATGAGCTTTTCTCAGTCGGCTGGGCTGTTCGTCTTTGACAAGGCCGATCTGCTGCAGAGTCTCCCTGGTGCATGTCCAGAAATTGCACAGGCCAGCGACAGCATCGTCATAAATTACCTGACGCGCCTGGAAAAGAGTGACGTGATCACTGGCGTGACGCTGAAGATCATCGAGTTTTTGCCCGATGGCGACTGCACCCGGGACAAGGTGGCGAGGGCGCTATGTATGAGCCCGACCACGCTGCAGTTCAAGTTGTCACAGCGCGGTACTAGTTTCCAACAATTGCTGGATGAGACGCGCAAGGAGCTTGCGTGTAGCTACATAAGTCAGGCCACGCGCCCTATCACGGAAATCACCTTCCTCCTCGGCTTTAGCGACACCAGCAACTTCACCCGGGCGTTCAAACGCTGGACTGGCCTTTCGCCGAGTAATTTCCGTCAGCATAAAGCGGGCTCTCGTCAGTGGCGGTGATTGGACAATCTCACCGGGTGCCGGACGCGTGGTTTGCCATACCAGTTCATGGGTTTGGATGAAGCTGAAGAAGTCTTACAGCGCGCAGCAGGTAATGACGAAAGAACCGATTGGCGAGGATGCAACTCGCGATGGCGTCCCAAAAGCGAATAATGGGGTCGTTTCTAATAGAGTGGTTACCTAACACTTGTAAGGTGCCAGAACAGAGCTCCGGATTGGTTAGGGCAAACCCTGAGCGTGGCGCTCTCATCCACCAGCGTATGAACGACTTGAGCGAGCTCGCATGAGACATGAAACCAGGTCGGTGAAGGGACGGGCGCGAGAAGCCAACCATGATTGCGCTGGGGCGCTGTTCGATGGCACCAGGGGGCTATTCGTCATCGTGGATGGGACCTCTAAGCCTGGAAGCGGTCAATTGGCCTTTGTCGAGGGGGTGATTGGAATCTACCAATCACGTATTGACCAGGGGGCTGATGACACTACCCATATCGCTGCGGAGCAGTTGTTGAAGTCAGTGCTCACTGACCTGCATGGCGCACTGTTTGCGGAGCAGACCGGCACTACAAGCTACCTTGTTGGCGTCGCCTCACATGACCAGTTAACCATTGCCTATGAGGGGGACTGCTCATGTGGTGTCGCGGCCACGTCGGGCGGAATCGAGTGGCTTACGTCGCCTCACTGCAAAGCGAATTGGAAACGTGATCGATCACCCCGAGAGCTGGCGCTTGATCCAGCTCGTCACCTGACCACGAGTGGTTTTAAGGCCAAACGTTCTCCAGCCCCCGATTTTGTTCTCCGCCCGGCTGCTGCAGGTGAGCGGCTTGTTTTCGCGACGGATGGGTGTTGGGCTGAATTGACAGAAGCCAGACAGGCTGAGGTTCTCATGTCTCCTGGCGCCGACATCACTGACGTTGACGATGATGTCACTTGGATTGATGTGAGGCTTTAGAGCACAGGGAGCGGGCTGGTCCGGTATCAGCCTGTCAACGCCCTGGAGGAGTTGTGTTGCGTCGGGCGGCCAAACAATGCTGCATACATATCCAGGACTGCAGGCAAGTTCCATCCTGAGGGCGCTTCCAGGACGCCTGGTGGTGCATCCAATTCGCCGGGAATGCTTCCTGTATGCCTTCATGAGGATGTCTGAAGAAGCGTCCAGCCATCATATCCGATCCGGTCACCAAACCCGCACGCCGTAGCACCCGTTTTATGCCGTGCATGCACGTCGGAGAATGTCAGGTTCTGAAGAACCCTAACGAATCGAACCTCTCCACACGGAGCGGTGAGGGTTATGGTGCTAGCGCCGAAGCTGGCAGTGGGAACGTTGGAATAAAGCGTTTCCACTCGGGTCTCAAACCCGTGTTTGCGCACGAACACAATCGCTTCACCAGAGCTCTCCAGGAGATCGCCCTTGATCAGCACCCATGCGCCATCACCGCTTGGAAGGGCGACATTGTCCACGCTGGCATTACAGCCGGCCGTAATCAGGGCTATAGCGGTAACAAACAGAGTTCGAATCATCGTTGATGCCTATCGGTGGTGGATAGGCCCACGATGCCACATGGAAAATTGGCTGCAACCCAAAACAAGGTGGGCTTTTTCACTGGGCCTGTTCGTTAGACAAGTCTTATTTCTATGTGTCCAGCAAGCATTTCAAGGCTGCTTTTCCCATCGCTGCGCTGCGTGAAGAAATTCAGGGCCCAGGAACCGACATAGTCCTGGATTATCTATGGGGGCCTCCTGCGTCCTGCATCCTCGATGCCGTGGTTGGCCATGCAAAGGGCGAATCGGCACCGCGTCTACGTTTCGTGAACATCGGTGCGCTGGCAGGGGCAAGCCTGCCAATGAGCGCTGGAGTATTGCGCAGTTCTGGTCTGGAAATGCTCGGCAGCGGTCTGGGTAGTGTTTCCAATGAGAATCTGGTGAAAGTGGTCGGTCAGTTGCTGCACGCTGTCGGCCCACAAGGGCTGAAGGTCGATGCGCAGGCGGTACCGTTGAGCGAGGTCGAGTCGGCCTGGCAGCGTGGCGCTGGCGAGCGCATCGTGTTTACGATGTAGTAGGTGCGTTGCCTAGACGTACGGGTAAGTCGAAGTGCCGCAGCCCTTTGTCAGAAGATACCCATTGGATAGTCAATGAAAGCACGTATTTCATTGCCGTCCTCATTGTAGTCGCGAACATCGGCCGAAACCCGTAGCCAGGAGCCGCGCAGCCTGAGTTTCAGGCCTTTGGCGGGGCCACTTTGCACGGCGTATTGCAACTGATTGAACAGCTCTCGCTCAGTCCCCACCGCATTGGCGGTGTGGATATTGGTGCCGCGGACATAAGCGATTCGGTAGGACAGCCCTGGCAGCCCATACGCTGCCAGGTCAATGCCATAGCCAAGTTGCCATGAGCGTTCACCTGGTGCGTTGAAGTCAGACCAATAGGAGTTGGCAACAAAAATCGTGCCCCCACCATCGCCAACGTACCCCGCGCTCTGGTATCCGCCATAAAGATAGCCGGCGTCGCCTGTACTGCGTTGATGGGCCAGGGTGAACTGATGCGCACCCACGGCATAGGTCAATGCCGCACTCCAGATCTTGTTGTCGGTGCCTGTCCTGAGTGAATCGGCAAACGCGCGGTCGATGTCGGTCTTGTAGCCATTCAGATCAAACGTCACAGACTGCCGATCATCAAGGGCTACGACCTGCGTGGCGCCTAAGTAGTAGCGCGTGAGATGGTCCTTCACATTCGACGTATAGGCGCTGATAGATGAAGAAGCGGAGAGCTCGTAACGGCCACCGAGCACATCGATTTCCTGTAAGCGGCCGTTGTCACGTCCGTTGGCGCTCTTGCGCGCCTCGGCAGTGAAATGCCCGGCATTGAGGGTAGTGTTCGGCAGTTCCTGGGAGGTGACCATCCAGCCGGTAAAGCTTTCCGGCAACAGCCGCGAGTCGTCGGTGTTCAGCACCGGCAAGGCAGGTTTCAAATCACCATAGCGAAGCACCGTACCGAAGACCCGCATCTTGATCGAAGCACCGGCTCGGGCAAGGTCTGGCGCGGGATGGCCAGCCCCATCCTGCTTAAAAAAATCGATGCCATTGGCGCCTGAGCGACCAGCGCCGCCATCGAGCCGTACGGCATAGGTGGCGAAGCCATCTACACCCAAGCCCACGGGGCCGGTGGTGAATCCCGACTGAAAATCAGCGATTGCCCCCTGACCCCACTCTGCTTTGTCTTGTCTGCCATTTTTATAATCTCGGCTTATGTAGGCATTACGTAATAGAACATTCAGGCGACTGTCTTTTATAAAGTCGAGATCCGCAATGGATGAGTCCGAACGACTTTCAAGCGAAAGTGTTGCCAGGCACAACGCGACCAGCACATGGGTTATTTTCATAACGCACCGAATATTTTATTTATTGGAAGGTAACGCTGAAACGGGTATCGATCGCGCCGCTGCCTTGCGGCTGAACACAAGGCAGCGGCGCGGCGATCAAGGTTTGTTTTCGATAATTGCGGCGGGTGGTAGCACGCCCGTCACAGGCGAGCGGCCGGACATTTTCCGGTATGCCAAGTACAGGCAGAACAGCCAGACGGGCATGATCATCACCGAGATTTGCACCGCGGGTATGAACGCCATGGTCACCAGGATCCCCAGTACCGAAGCGATGCAGAAGTAGTTGGTCAACGGTGACAGGGGGGCAGCAAAGCACTGCGGATTCGCAGCAGCCTGGGCTTTTTTGAATTTCAAGTGGGTGATGCTGGTCAGCACCCAGTTAATGACCGTGATTGAAACGGCGAGCGCCATCAAGAGTTCAAGCGTGCCATTGGGATAGAGAAAGTTCAGGCCAACGGCGAGGACGGTGATGATCGCCGTGACGATCTGGGCGTTGACAGGAATGCCATGTTTATTGAGTTTCAGCAGTTTCGCCGGGGCTGAGCCTTGCTGCGCCAGGCTGTGCAATTGGCGCGTACTGCAGTAGACCACACCGTTGTAAACTGAGAGCGCCGCGGTGAGCACCACGAAGTTCAAAATATCAGCAGCGTGGGTACTGCCGATCAGGCTCAGAATTTTTACAAAGGGACTGGCGCTGTAGGTGTCGCCGGCCGTGGTCAGTGAGTCGACGAGGCTGTTCCAGGGCGTAAGGGACAACAGCACGACGAGCACACCGATGTAGAAGATTCCGATCCTCAGCAGCACCTGGTTGACGGCCCGGGGAATGGTTTTTTTGGGATTCTCGGTTTCCCCGGCAGCAAATCCGACCATCTCCAGCCCACCGAAGGCGAACATAATAAATGGTAGCGCCAGGACGATCCCGGAAATGCCATAGGGCATGAACCCGCCATGTGCCCAGAGGTTGCTCACGGTCGCGCCTGGCACCGCGTCGGTACTGAGCAAGTACACGCCAAAGCCGATCATCATCACAATGGCCACTACTTTTACCAGGGAGAAGGCAAATTCCACCTCGCCAAAGACCCTGACATTCAGCGTGTTCAGGACGTTGATGAACAAGAAGAATCCGGCGGCGCTCATCCACAACGGAATGTCCGGGAACCAGTAATGGATGTATTTACCCAGGGCCGTCAGTTCGGCCATGCCGACCAGAAGGTACATCGCCGCATAGTTCCAACCGGCAAGGAAACCAAAGAAGCGTCCGCAATACTTGGCTGAGAAGTGACTGAGTGAACCGGAGACCGGTTCATCGACGAGCATTTCGCCCAGTTGGCGCATCATCAGGAAGGCGATCAAGCCGGCGAACGCATAACCCAGTATGGCTGCAGGGCCAGCCGATTTGATCACGCCGGCGCTGCCGAGAAACAGTCCCGTGCCGATTGCACCACCGAGGCCGATCATCTGGACGTGACGTCCCGAGAGGTTGCGGCGAAGCTGCGGTTCTCTTTGTTGTAGTCCGCTCATGTTTCCTCACTATATTTGTTATGTCGCGAACACAGGGCAGGCCTGGTTCGCGAAGGTTGAGGGCAGCGTAAAAGTTCGTTGCTTGTTCAATAGGCGCCGGACAGCAACTCACCGAACCCGTCAATGCGGGTTGGCAAGCCAAGTTTTTTCAACATCAGGTAAGTCGTGGCCACTGAAGACGACAGCACCGGGATCTTCTCCCGGTCTTCGATGATCTGTACCGATTGCAGCGAAGGCATCTGCACGCAGGCAGAAGCAATGATCGCGTCGACATTGTGGGTGATGAGCTTCTTGGTGATTTCGGCCGGTGCAAAGGGCGACCGATTGGCAACCTCAAGGTTGTCCGCGATCTCCAGGGAAATGCTGTCGACGACCTCGATGCCTTCGTTCTCGATGTAATCAATGACCAGCCTGGTCAGTGGCTTCATGTAGGGCGTAAGCAGGGACACCTTCTTCGCCCCCAGCGCCTTGATGCCTTCGACCAGGGCGCCGGCACTGGTGACCACAGGGGCGGCGGCGTTGTTCTCTACCGTACGACTGTGCAGGCGTCGCTCAGACTCCCGGTGATAACCCAATCCCATGCTCATGATAGCGACCAGACAGGCGTAGCCCAGCACGTCGACGCGCGCGTCCGAGAGTTCCAGCGCGCAGCGATCACTGTCGTTGTCCATGCGCTTGAGCTCCTCAGCGGTCACGTGTTTCATCCGCATGCGGCTGGAGTGGAAGGTGAAACGTTCCGGGTAAACGCTTTCCCGGACACGCAGCATCTGTGGGATTTCAGTCTCCATGGTCGTGTTGGAGCTGGGGACAATCTGGCCAATACGGATAATCTTGCTAACTTCCACGAACTTCACTCCTCTGCAAATGCCGATGCCTCGAATCCTTCAGCGGCAGGCTGGGGGGATTGATCGATGAACTGCGCTGGGCTCAATACCTTGCGGTTCACCGTCAGCCCAAATATGTCGAAGCGGTTGTAGTGTCCGGTGATGTCATGCATTTGCCGCGGTTGAATACAGCGGGCCAGATCAATGTCGGCGTAGGCAATGCCGACCTGGTCAATCAGCGGCTCGCCCAGGACCCGCCCATCAGGGCCAAGGAACCCGCTGAAGGCGCTGTTGGGGCGACTCAGCAATTGGCGGGCATCGGGATTGAGCTGCTCCATCTGCTCGATGATTTCCTCGGAAATCGTCGAGCAGGAAACGATGGTGAAGACCTTGCCTTCGAAGGCGTGAGCAGCGGCCCTCACCTTGATCGCATCGGCCATGTCATAGTCAGGCGGTGCAACCGGCAACGCGATGTAGCTCGCGACATGAATCATTTCGCCCTGGGCGAGGAGGGCGAAGCGGGCCAGTGTGTTGGTGTTCTCACCACACGCCAGCGAGCCCAGGGCACCGATACTGGTGTGATGAACGCGCAGCGCGGAAGCATCGCCCGGTGCCCAGGTAAGTTTTTCCGCCCAGGTGGGCACCAGCTTCCTGTGCGCGCCCAGCACCACACCTTGATCGGAAATGGTGACAAGGGTGTTGTAGAGCGTACCGACGCTGTGCGCGGCTCGTTCGTTCACACCGATCACGACGTTGATGTTGTATCGGGCGGCGGCGTTGGCCAGCTTGGTGATTTCCGGCCCCGGGATCTGGATCGCTGTCCGCGCCAGTTTTTCAAACCAGGGACTGGCTTGTATCGGGCTGGCAATCCAGCTCCAGTAGGGATACCCCGCCACGAATACTTCAGGGAACGCGATCAGCTTCGCACCATTGTCCGCAGCCTGCTTCATCAGCTCGACAGCCTTGTCGAGGGTCGCTTGTACATCCAGGAATACCGGCGCCGCTTGCACAGCCGCGGCGCGGAACTTATGAAAATCGATCATGGCTACCTCCGGTTGGGATAACGGGCCCTCAGGCCCGTCCTGTCAGCGATCGCGGCCTGCCAGCGGGTCGCTTCCCACAGCAACGACCGGGTTGCGCAGGTAGCCGATCTGCTCGATCTGCGCCTCGATGATGTCGCCTGGCCAAACCCATTCTTGTGGCGTACGGCCGGCGCCTACGCCTTCAGGCGTGCCGGTTGCGATGATGTCGCCGGGCTCGAGGGTGATGCCCCTGGAAATATCGGCAATCAGTGTTGCGACATCGAACAGCATGTAGCGGGTGTTGGAGCTCTGCTTGGTAACACCATTGACCTTGAGGCTGAGGTCCAGTGACTGGGGATTTTCGATCTCGTCGGCAGTGACGATCACCGGACCGAACGGGGCATAAGTGTCCTGGCCTTTGGAATAGATCCACTGGCCTGCACGGCGGCAATCCCGGGCGCTCATATCGATCATCAGGCTGTAGCCGAAGACATGGTTGAGCGCGTCCTCGACACGTACGCCCTTGGCCGTGGTACCCACGATCACGGCCAGTTCGACCTCCCAGTCCAGTTGACGGGTAATCGCCGCGTTGTGCTCGATTGCATCGCCAGGGCCGATTACCGTGGTCGGCGGCTTGGAGAAAATCACCGGTTCCTGGGGTAGCTCCTTTGCGGTATCCAGCGATTTGCTCGACTCTGCTACGTGCGCCACATAATTCAGGCCGATGCCGAAGACGTTCTTTCTTGGCCGCGGAATCGGTGCCAGCAGTTTTACTGTCGACAGCCCATGACTGACCCCGGCAGGCAGTGCCTGTGCATAGCGGGCCAGCAACCGGTATGCCGCCTCGAGGCCAGGACGCCCCAGGTCGATGAAGGCCAGCATCGAGTCCGGCAAGGGCTCGCCGGCATGGGTGGATAGCGCGTGCAGGTCGATGACCTGGTCGCCAACAAGAATGCCCAGAACGGCGGGCGCGGATACGTCAGTTCTATAAGTAACCAGTCGCATTTCTAACCTCTTACCGGCAATTGGCGAAAATCAAACAAGGGGTTGTTGACCGTGGTTGTCGAGCAGACCTTCTTCTCGGTACAGGCCCAGGGCGGTGATGACAGGCAGGTCGTTGAAACAGAACAGGCAGGCGTCGTCGCTGGCACTCAAGTTGACGTGCTCGTGCCAGGCCCAGGAGGGAACACAGAAGATGTCGCGCTCTTGCCACTCGAAGCGTTGGCCGTTGATGACCGAGTAGCCCTTGCCCTTGGCCACCTGGTACAGGAAACTCCCGCTATGACGGTGAGCCTTGCCGACGAAGCCTGGCCTCAACAGTTGCATGCTCGCGCCGATCGTCGGCATGACAGGGCCGCCAGTGACCGGGTTGGTGTAATGCATCAGTGTGTCGTCATAGACGCTGCCGGGCCCCGTTTGCGAGAAGCGGCGCAATGCAGCGTAGGTGGGTTCCCACTCATATTTGAACAGCGGCGAATAGGGCTTGGACCAACCGACGTTATCAGGTCTCAGGCTGCTCGCTCCCCACATCGAGGTGCAGTCGTTGACCGGAAAAGCGACCGCCTGCGCCAGCTGCGGATGGACCTCGTAGAAACCGGCCTCAAGCGCGTTGACCAGCGGAATATCGAGCCCGTCCTGCCAGATACAGACCTTGCCGTCGGACTCGACTCCGTGTTCGTGCCAGGTACCGTTGGGCGTGAGGACGAAGTCATTGACGCCCAAGGTCATCTTGTGACCGTCAACGATGGTGTAAGCGCCGCTTCCTTCCATGATGAACCGCAGGGCCGATGCAGAATGCCGGTGTGCCGAGGCGGCTTCACCCGGGTGCATGACTTGCAAGCCTGCGTACAGCCAGCCCACCGCGGCAGAAACCTGCTGGCGTCCGGGGTTGTTGAGATAGATCACCCGTCGGCCGGCCTTCTCGGGGGTGACCAGGTCCACGGAACGCAACACATGCGGTCGCAGTTCCTGATAGCGCCAGAGCACCGGAACCGACTCAGAGCACGGCTGCCAGGGTTCGATCTTGTTTGCAACGGTCCATAGCGCCCCGGCCTTCAACGCCTCGAGTTCCTGGTAATAGGCAACGAGCTCGGGCGTTACATCGACATCGGCGCGGCCAGCAGTCGCTTCGCGGTACTGTCCGTAATCAATTTTTTCCATTACCTTTTTCCTTCGCTTAATGTTTAAAGTTGCTCGCTTACAGGCACGAACAACCAAACGCTGGGCAGCAGAAATCCATCGCCTCGTACTGCGTTAATGCGTGGCGAGACGTCGAGCGGATGTATTGACGGTTCTAGAACTTAGGTGAAGTCGCGACGTTGTTTATGTTCGGGTTTATCCCAGGCGCGGGTTTGCATGATCAGTTTTATTTCGGCGATCAACTCGGCGATATCATCTTCATTGTTGTACAACGGCGCGAAACCAAAACGCATATAGTCAGGCATTCGAAAATCGCCGATGTAACCGCGCAGCCCAAGTTCCTGCATGATTCCGTAGCCGCGCAAGTGCCGCAGTGAGACGTGGCTGCCCCGTTTTGCGGCCTCGCGGGGCGAGGCGAGGTGAAAACCGTACTCGGCGAGTTCGGAGTCGACCCCCTCGATGAAACGTTCGGTCAGATCAACGCTACGCGCCCGGACCTCCTCCATGTCAACGCCATTGAACTCATCGAGCGCCCTGGACAAGGCCGAGAGGCCGATCACCGGGTTGGTGCCGCAGAGAAACCGGGCGACACCTTCTGCGGGGGCGTAGTGCTGGGTGAAGTCGAACGGACGCGCATGCCCGAACCAGCCCGCCAGGGGCTGTTCGCAGTGGTCCAGATGTTTGGCCGAGACGTAAAGGTAAGCGGGCGCGCCCGGGCCACCGTTCAGATACTTGTAGCCACAGCCCACGGCGAAGTCGACATCGTCCGCCTCAAGATCGCAAGGTACGCCGCCGGCCGTGTGGGAGAGGTCCCAGATAATCAGTGCACCGACATCGTGCGCCTTTCGGGTGTATTCGCCCATGTCGTAGATCTCGGCGCTGCGATAATCGACATGGGTCAACACTACGGTGGCGACCTGCGCATCCAATCGTGAGGGAATCTGCGCCGCCGGTACGGCAACCACGTTCAGGTCGAACAGCCTGGCAACTTGATAGACGATGTACAGGTCTGTGGGGAACGCGTCCGCATCGGTGACGATGGTGCTGCGCCCGGGGCGCAGGCGAACCGCACTCACCAGCACCTTGAAGAGGTTTGCCGAGGTCGAATCGCACGCGACCACTTGGGCGGGATTGGCGCCGATCAAGCGGGCGACCTTTTGCCCGGCAGTCTGTGGCAGCAAGCGCCAGTCGGCCTCGTGCCAAGAGCGAATCAGCCCGTTGGCCCACTGCGTTGCCACGACATCATTCACATACGGTGCAACGGCTTTGGGCATCAAGCCAAGCGAGTTGCCGTCGAAATACCGGACGCCTTCGGGAACATGAAACCGAGCACGTGTTTGTTCGAATTTTTTCATACCAGCTCCAACTTTGAGCAGCGCCCTCAGGCACCCAATACCGTTCTGATCGTCCACAGTTCCGGGAAGAAACGATGCTCCACGACATGTTTCAGCCAGCCGACACCTGCTGAGCCGCCGGTACCCGGTTTGAAGCCCAGAATGCGTTCGACTGAAGTGAAGTGCCGCCAGCGGTACTGCGAGAAGAGATCGGCAAATTCGATCAGACATTCGCCGAGTGCATAGAGCCTGTTCTCAGGGAAGGGTTGTTTGTAAACCTGCAGCCAGGCCTGCTCCACACCCTCGTTGAGCGCGTAGGTTTCACTCCAGTCGCGTTCTAGGGCCGAACGCGGAACGTCGATACCTTGGCGATGCAACAGGGCCAGGACGTCATCGTACAAACTCGGTTCGTTCAATGACTTGAGCAACTGTGGATAGACATCCGGGTTGTTCTCGTGCGCCTTCGCCAGGGTGAGCGACTTGTTACCGAGGATGAACTCGACATGGCGGTACATGTAGGACTGCTGGCCGGAGGAGACGCCCAGGCAGTTGCGAAACGCATTGAAGCCTTCGCTGGTAATGGTCGAGAGCACATCCCAGGACTTGATCAAGTACTCAAATAGCTTTTTGATTCGAGGAGCCAGTTCCAGAGCACCTTCAATATCGTCATTTTTGATCCGCTGCTGCAGGTTGTAGGTTTCATAGTGGATGGCCTTGAAGATCAGTTCCTTGGTTTGCGTCATGATGATGAACACCATCTCGTCATGACCCTCACTGCGCATGTTCTGCAGGCTCAGCAGCAGATCATTGCGGTGGTAATCGATGTAGGGATTGCTCTTGCCGTCGAATGCGATCAGCGGCTCGCCGTCCGTGGACTTCACCGTTTCATTGCGTGAGGCATTGGTTGAAATACTGATGTCGCGCACCAGACTGAGCTCCAGCTCAGGGGCGCGGACCTCGGGGATGATTCGTTTGCGTTGAATGCTCATTTCAATCACAGGCTCGCTAAAGTCATTTTCAGTAATTGGCTGTCTGGTTTGTCAAACTCAAACAGAATGTCGAAATGATCGGCGTCATTTATTTGATAGCGGTCGACACTCACTCCTTGCTCCAGCAGGAAATTCGAATAGGTTTCACTCTGGTGTTTGAACGCCTCGGTTTCGTATTCGCCGTAGCAGACCGTCACCGGGAAAGGGGTCGTAGCCTTCTGTAGCCCCGGGCTGAGCGCTGCTGCCGAGCGCGCATCCAGGCCCAGTGGTTCATTGATGTAGGTTTGCACCAGCGGGCGCAGGTCATAAACACCGGAGATCAGCAATCCGGCCCCCACCGGGCAGTATGTGGCGCCGAGGCGTTGCCAATCGACGTGCATCATCATTGCGCCCAGATGGGCACCGGCAGAGCTGCCAGCCACCACGATGGGCAGGTCAGGGCGTTGGCGGTGTATCTCAAGAATCGCCGCGGCGCACTGATTGACCATGTCGGCGATCGTGGCACGAGGGGCGAGGGTGTAATTGAGCGAGGCGTAGGCCCATCCTTGCCGCAGGAATGGTCCGGCCATGAAACAGGCGTCAAGCGCTGTCAATGCCTGCCAGTAACCGCCATGAATGAAGACCAGCATGGCTTTCGCGGTGCCAGGTTCGGGCTCGAACAGCTGGACATACTCGTCATCCGCCGGGCCGTAGGTAATCTGGCGGTTCGGGTAGCTTTGCAAAGCCAGGTCGCTTTCCGAGGCATACAGCTGAACCGTACGTTCGTAGCATCTTGCCGCCGTGCTGGGCGAGTAGGCTTGGTCAAGGTCGTTGGATTTCTTGTTAGTGTTCATGACGCCTCCCTTGTTGGTGCTCAGTCTATGCCTCGCAGGTAGAACAAATTTTCCTATTTCTGCCTGCCATGGCGGCCTTTCCGAAATGATTTTGCTGCCGGGTGGCATTTGGCGTAAATTCATTTCCGCGCTGAACAAACATGCCAAACTTGTCCAACGAGGACCGTCATGAGCGAGACTTTATCCCCTTTCGACCTCAGTATTCTGGCCTACCTGCAGACTGACCCCAGGATGTCGATGACCACGCTGGCTGAGCGTATGAACAGCTCGGTGTCACCCTGCTGGCGACGGGTTAAACGTATGGAGGAGCAGGGGGTTATCCGTGGATACACCTTGCAGTTGGACAGGAAAGCGCTGGGCTTGGGGATCGAAGCGTTCGTATTCGTCAACATCACCTCGCATCTGGAAAAGGATGCGGCCGAGTTTGAAGCATCGCTGCAAACGATCGATGAAATCCTGGAGTGTTATATCCTCTCGGGCAACGAAGATTATCTGCTGAAGATTGTTGCGGCAGATCTGGATGCGTTTGCAAATTTCAGCCGCAAGGTCCTGGCGGCACTCCCGCATGTCGAGGAAGTGCGCAGCGCATTCGTCATGCACAAGATCAAGCAAAGCAACAAGTTGCCGCTACCGCGCAGCTGAGTCCTGTCGTGAGCCGCTGATCGCCTCTCTGGAAGGAGGCGATCAGGTCCTTGTATTAAAGTGAGTGTGCTTGGCGAGTGGCCTCGGCGGGTTCAGAAATGCCATTCCATATGTAACGTCGGGGCACGGGTGTTGATGCCCGGTTTGTGCATTGCACCGTACTTATGGTGCCACCACTCGTAATGCGGAGCTCGATGTGGAGGTTGAGCAGGAGCCTAAGGCCCGGGTTAGAACCGTTCACCAGGTTAATGGCGAAAGTATTGATGCCGTCTTGTACGTGGCCACAGCTGATCGTAGCGAGTGAGCTGGCACAATCGATAGGGCTGGCGCTGTGCACGCAGTGGGTGCAGCAACTGGAGGGGGTGGCGTTAAGTGAGCTGGACGTACAGACCTTGGATTTGGTGAAGGCGGCACTGGTTCAGCGCACGCAAAAAGCAGCGCCCGGCTGACGGGGCACGTGGTCCGACCCGACATACGGGTCAGTGGCAGTCGCGGTGTTGGGATAATGGTACTGGCTAGCAGTGCTAATTCAGCAGTGTGCAGATCAGCTGCTTGCAGTGCAGGACTTCTTGTTTTTTTCCCTCAAAAGAGGGAGGATAACCGGAAGCGCGTTCCCTGGAGGAAGTTGGCATGCAGGTTTGTCAGGTTTACGAAGGTGTAGTCGAAGTGGCTGACCGTCTCGGCCAGTTGCGCATGCCAGCCGAGGCGATCGCCGAAGCTGTCTATCAGGGCCACTTGCACCGGGTCAGGCTGACCCCCAATCACCCCGGGATTTTCCCGGGTATGGAAATGTGGGGCTGGATAGTGAGCTCGCTACGTGATCAGTTGCGCCCGTTCGGTTGGATGGCTCACGAAAATGCCAATTACCCGCTGACCGTGCACCCAGATCTTCTGCTTGCTCTCACCGTCGCCTCGGCTGACGCTGGGGTAGGGAATCCGTCGTGCACGCCCACAAATCGATCCAAAAAGGGCAAGAGTACCGTCGATGCGGTCCAGCACAACCGCCAATTGGACATGTTTGCCGAGTTGCCCCCCAAGTTGAGCAGCACCCACGGGACTGACGGACACGAAACCTGGATTCTGCTACATCACACGAACACGGTAAAAAATGAAATTCGTCTGGAGTTGTCCCGTCCAGCGAGTATTGGCCGGGGCGGGAAAATTACTGCCTGGTTTGAACGCATCCTGTTGTCTCCCATTGACCTGAATGATGATTTCACTGCCCTCTCGACGCCGAGCGGTGCTGACATCGAAATTGACATCCGCCGTAAGAACGCCTGATTTTCTGTATGTTTAACTCCTTGCGGTTTGCGCTTGCCCGACGGCGGCGCGGTATGAAAAAACGGGAGCTGGCCTCCCATATCGGTGTGACCGAGCGTTCGGTATCGAGCTATGAAAGTGGTACACAAGAACCTGAAGCTGCCACAATGACGCGGATTGCCCAGGCGCTGGGTTTTCCTGAAGCGTTCTTTTTCGGCGACGATCCGGAAATACCCACCCCTGACGTGGCCAGCTTTCGCTCGCTTTCGAAAATGTCAGCCGGCCTTCGTGACAGTGCGTTAGGCGCAGGGGCGATTGCCCTTCTGCTCAACGAGTGGCTGGAATCACGCTTCGATCTTCCACCGGTAAATGTGCCTGACTTGGGCAGCGAGCGCGGCGCACAGACCTTTGTGGATGGAGTGGCGGGGGCCGATCAAACCCCGGAAGTCGCTGCCGAAATGTTGCGAGCCCAGTGGCAGCTCGGCGAGCAGCCGATTAAGAATCTCATTCTGTTACTGGAATCGAAGGGCATCCGGGTCTACTCCCTGGCCATCGACGCTAAGGAGGTCGACGCGTTCTCCATGTGGAGCGGGGGGCGCCCGTTCATGTTCCTCAACACCTATAAGTCAGCGGAACGATGCCGGTTTGATGCGGCGCATGAATTGGGCCATTTGGTTATGCACCAGCACGCCCATCCTCAGGGACCCGATTTGGAGCGCGAAGCCAACGCATTCGCGTCAGCATTTCTGATGCCGCGCGCAAGCGTACTGGCGAGTGCACCGCGCTCGATCACCTTGAACAGCTTGATCAAGTTCAAGCGGGTATGGGCCGTCTCGGTTGCCGCATTGAACTATCGCTTGCACAGCCTGGGCCTCAGCTCGGATTGGACCTATCGAACCTTGTGCATTCAGATTGCCCAGGAAGGCTACCGCACCAATGAGCCGCAGCCGATGCAACATGAGCGCTCGGTGGTTTTGGAAAAGATTTTCGCGGCGTTACGGACCGAAGGACTGAGCAAATCTGCGGTGGCCGCGCAGCTGGCCATTCCGCCTGAGGAGATAAACGAATTGACCTTTGGCCTGATGCTGAACGTCTTGAAGGGGCAGGGCGGGGATGCCGACATCTCGCGCCCGCCTTCCGCGGCCCACTTGCGTCTAATCAAAGGATAACCGCAGCGGTCGCCACGCAAGTACGCCTCGATCTGGGAGGAGCATGCCCCTAGGTCGAAAACCCCGGCAGCTGCCGCTGGGTGTCCAGCTTGGGCGCAGAGCTGCTGGTCAAGGCCCTCGTTTGGTAACTATTAAAGGATTCAGTCGCAATGGATTATGTCGCCACGTTTCCCCTCCCCGAACCCCTGCTGCCTAAGCGTTTGCGCGAGCTTCTTCTGCCCATCGGCACCGACCCCGAACTGCGTGTAGAGGTCACTTGCTTCACGGAAAATGAAGGGCTTGGCGTCCTCGATGAGGCGGTGTACATGGTCATGGCTGTAGTCCCGGACGATGGGCAAGCGGTGCCGAGCCTGCACACTGAGCAGGGGCAGGTGGCTTACTCGACCCCGGAACTGGGCGAGAAGGGTAGCGTGAGCAGGTATTCGCCTGGTGTGAGCGGTCACGACTACATCGTAGCCTCCTGGGGCAACGGCGCCTTTTACACCTACAACCTTGCGGAAAAGGTCTGGATGGTACTCGGCCTGACCCCGCGTTGTTTCGGCAATGAACAGCAGCGACTGGCCTACGATGACCTGGGGCTTCCGGAATTCAATGTAGCCGAAGGTGAGATTTCTGCTCAATACTACTTCAAGGCCTCGCGCCATGTGCGATGGCACATGTCCAATGACTACCTGCGTCGCTACCTCTGGCTGCGCGGAGGGCGAGGCGTTCGTCAGTTCTTTTACAAGGCGCGGCTTGAAGCGTGCGCGGAATTGCGCGCCTGGATGAATGGCCGAGCATTCGTTGAGCTGTGCAGCGCAGGTAGTTGGCTGGACGGCGATATCCGGGTGGACAACGGCGGGTTGCTGCTCCAGGTTTGGGCCACTGTGGCGGCGGTATCTTGCGAGCTATCGCCACAACGGACCGCGGAAGGCCTACTCTGGCCGGGTGTCCAAGAGCCTGTTACGCGCTGCTGGGCCAATGATATCTTCAATGCAGTTACCCTCTATTTGGATGACCGATTTCTGGAACGGTATGAACAGAGCCATTTTTACGACACTACTCCAGTCAACCACCATGGATTCTGGCACTGTAATCCGTCCTACCTTGGACAGTGGGCTTTCAGCGGGTGCGAACGCGTCGGCCGCAATTTGATCAAGGTGCAACTTCGAGAGCTGTACAAAGGAGTGCCAGATCGAGAAACTCTGCATGCACATGCTCATGCTGTGCCGCTACATCAGGTCGGTGATCATGACCTAGTAACTGAGCACGTAGTCGCCAAGGTCGACAGGCTGTTGGTGCAGTTGTTGAACCTCGCCGATAACCTGTCCGCACTGGCTGGCCATCTGGGCATTGCCAAGACAGCGGAAGAACTCATCGGTTTGCAGCGCAGTGAGATCAAGGACAATGGCTGGCTGCATTACCCCCAGCTGGCCAAGCTCGCGCAAGTTGCCCCGTTAGCCATGACGCAACAGGCGTTTCTAGCGCGTTGCAAATCCATCCACGAGCTGTGGCAACGGCTTCCCGACGGTTTTCTCAAGCAGCTTTTGCAGGCGGCTGGTGTGCCCCGCACCCAGATCGTGCAGCGAGGGAGTCTGAAGCTGCTACAAACGCTGCTGAATATCCTGCAACGCCTCGATGCAGAAGAGGAGGCGATTGATGCGTTTTCTCGCGTTGAATTCCCCGAAGGTTGGGATGATCGCAACCCTGACCTCGCCATGCTCTTCGTCGCAAACGATCTGCGTATAGCTGATGCTCACGATGCGATAGGCGAGTCGCTGCAGCGTCTTCAGGATCAAGGGTTCGACAGTGCGTCTTTGCATCAAGGTTACGGACGTGCACTCGACTTCGTGTTGGACGGCGTCATCAATTCCTTTGCTGCGCTCAACTGGCCCCTGGGTCGAATCCTTGCAAGGCGATAACGGCTCAGTCGGCGGTATTTGTCGCACTACTTATGTGAGCTGACCCAATCATCTATGAGGCTTCGCAAGCGAGGTGGGAGCGTGCGAGCTCTGGATTGAAGGGGGAGATGGGTGCAGTTGTGTAAAATCTCACTTATAACTCAACTAAATAGTCATTTAGTGGAGTTATAACATCACCAGGAGAAATCTGGGCAGGAGCAGGGTGGCTTACCCCCTCTTGAACAATCGGTCGTCTTTAAGAATGACCTCATATCTACCCCCTGGTGCGCAGTACAGACCTATAGAATCTGCCACGAGGCGCGGGGGCTAATCTCCTGAGTTACGTTCACATGCCTTTCCACGATGTTCAAATTGCAACCTAAACGAGAGCAAATACCTTGGTGGCCACGGCGACGTAAAAACGCACCCTGTAAACCACTTTTTTTACGTGTAAACCACTGTAGTTAACACGTAAAAAAGTGGTTTACAACTCCCAGAAATGGGACTCCAAACCGGCATTTCGCTCTTAAACGCGCCCATGGAAAACACCTCAATCTGGAGCCGGCTAGCAGACCTGTCGAGTATCAAATCAATTGCTCAAGTGATCCCACCATCCGTGAAAAAATGCTTAAAAGCCTCACCGCCAGCAAAAGCATGTTCCGTAGCATCGTACTGGCTGGAGCTCGGCAGATGACGGAAGCGGCGGTGACAGGAAGCAACTCCTGAACCAGGAGGGAAAACGCCGCAGTTTAGGGATTAGTTAGGAAAACCTCCTAAAAATTACTCCCGAAGACTGATGCTCCATGTGACTTCGGCAGGTCAGCATCGTCCAAGCCGGCGCACGGCAGAGAATCGACGCAGGCAAGATGTGAATCATGGGATTGTACTGACGTAGTCCCCATATGATTTCTACAGGGGCGCTCCTCACACTGGTTGAGAAGTAAATCCTTGTCGAGGCTGTAAAAGGTCGATGCAAAGAATTTAGTTCCTGAAAAGCAAGGAATTCACTTCCGAGAGCTTGAACCGGGCTTCAAATCTGACCACCACCGGCCCCCAAGCCCACATAGGAAACTACGCATAATGTATATTATGTTAAATCATGTGCTATGTTAGAAATGTTCATGAG
>Ga0247821_10000102_pt1 | contig 46729 bp, 77 predicted proteins | sample 13C_Glycerol_Day_FD_192481 | JGI IMG/M metagenome (GOLD analysis project Ga0247821, IMG submission 192481) | Soil microbial communities from agricultural site in Penn Yan, New York, United States - 13C_Glycerol_Day14 | ecosystem: Environmental > Terrestrial > Soil > Agricultural land | place... | reverse complement strand
AACATCTCAAATGTGAATGATTTTCTTTTATTTACGTAATTTTCAAAAAAGAGAGCACAAGAGCAACAAATCGACTCCAGCCTTAGTGCCACGTGGCCTAGAGCTGTGCTCTTTTTGGAGCACAGCGAGAGCACAATGGAGCACAATTTGCGTTTTTAGGCTTGAGCACAAAGAGCACAAGTCGAGCACTAGAGAGAACAAAGACGCCTAAGGGGACTAGAGAGCACAAAGAAAGCGGTTGACAAGAATCGGAGAGCAAAGAAGAATAGAGCGCACAAGTCGCACAGGAGACGTAAGATGCAGGCAGAAAAGGCAGTACCAATCCCTAAGCGCGTTTTTTATGGGTTTGACAGAATGTCAATAGGCGACAGCTTCTTTTTTGAGGAGCTGAGCGAGGTCGAGCGGTGTGCTTCGGCTGCGTATTCCTACGCGAAAACCAAGCAGCCAGAATTCAAAATGACCCGCCGCAAGGTGGATGGCGGATACCGGATCTGGAGAATCCGATAATGACTATCGAGGGGATTGATGGCGCAGAAATAGACATCAGCAATCCGCCCGTAGTTGGTGGCGTGCCTGATGATCTGTATGCCGACGTATATGCGCAAGACGACGAGTTTCCAGAACTTACGGCATACGATATTGGCGTGGTAATTCCAGAGCCAAAACATGATGTGCCGCCTCCGGCTGATAGCTTGGATAAACTGGCTGCTCGCGAAAGCAAACCCAGGAAGCCCCGCAAGCCGCGAGTTGTTCGCGATGAAGATGATTCAGAGTTTGTTGCATCTTATATGCAGCTCCCTGAGCGCCTGGAGAAAACCGTAGTCGGCAAGCTGGCGCGAGTGATTCATGAAAAGATTGAGTTCCCCGAGGTGAGCGCATTCTTTGCATTATTGGCCACTGCTAGTTGCTCGACAGCCGCCGCGTTTTCTACTCGTTACTCTACGCCAACATCATGTGTTGCTTTGGGGTTGTACGCCATTGTTGAGCAGCCACCAGCAATGATGAAAAGCTACTTGATTGACGTTGGCATGGACCCTTATCGCGAGGCCATTAGTCAGCACAACCGAAAAGTTGGCGCAAAGAACATTGAGATTGCCGAGCGTGGGAATGAGGACATTCCTCAGCTCAAGCGCGGATTTACCGAGACATCTGACGGAACCTCGGCATCTATTGACGGCTTCATGACCAACTGCAGCGAGGGTAGGTTCGTTATTGCGAGCGCCGAGCAGAGTGGCTTGATCTCGCTTTTCCCGGAGACAGGTTCATTTTCCAGTACCAATGAGCTTATCCTGAAGGGTTATGCTGGCGAGTTTGTTTCTGGTATGCGGGCAACGCGAAAAGCGTTCGCAGGCGTAGCCTACGGGTCAATTGCGATCATTGCTCAGCCAGGGTCAAGCAAGCGCGTCTTGGCGGCATCTGGCGGCTCTGGTATGGCAGAACGGTTCTTCTACTTGGCAGAGCCTGATCCGATTGGGTTCCGCAAGAATGAAGGCAGATTCCCGACTCCCGCAGAGATGCGTGATTTTCAGATGGCCTGCATTCGATGCGTGGATATCTACTCTGACAACGTTTGCGCGGGAACGCATAAGCCAGAAAGCGAGCGAGTAATCCAGGATCCGAAAAACCTGCGCCGCCTGCATGCGTCACCGGATGCGTATCGCATGATCCTGGACCAGAAGCACGACAACGAAGATCTGCTGTACGACCTCAAGCAGGCTGGCGAAATGGTCATGATGGGATGGCTTTCCAAGCTGGAAACTCACGTGATAAAGATTGCAGCGAACCTCCATGTTATCGAATGCATGGCGCACGGCGTAGATGTTCCTGAGCTGATCCCGAATTGGATTGTTGAGGATTCGCTTGAGCTGACCATGACCGTTTCCAAGCACATCCAGGAGATCTTGAACAAGGCTGGCGAGTCAGGCTCGCAGGCAGAGGAGGAGGTGATAATCGATATCCTGGCTGGCAAACCCCTGGAGAAGCGTGCCCTTGGTCTGAAGGCCAAGAATCGCAAACCATTCAAAGCAATGCCTAGCGGGTTCAAGGTGGCGGCACGCAGGATTGACGCAATGCTTGCTGCTGGCATCCTGCAGGTTTCCTCTGCTGGCAAGATCGAGATCGTGTGATGAGCACGCCATCGACCGTGGAGCAAGCAATCAAGATCCGTTATGGCGTCCGCATCCCTGTCACGCCATGCGATCTGAAATTGCGCAAGTTCAAGATTGATGAGCTCTTCAATGGATTTGTGCTCAAGGGTGATGGAATTGCGCTTTTTGGTACGATTATTGGCGGTGAGACGTGGTTTTTCAGCAAAAATAGCATCGAATGGATTGAGTGCGAGCACAAAGCGAACAAAGAATTGCGCTTTGAATGGCTGGTTTGGGAGGCAGCTCGCGCAATGATCGAGAAGGGTGATCGGTTGGGTAGAGATGATGGCGAGCGGCTGGCGCTTGCCGTGCAACGATTGGAGGCAGGGCTGTGAGCAAGAAAGAGATGAGCGATAGTCGCGAGCAATTTGAGGCATGGTATCAGGGTGATATGCAATGGTCGCGGAGGTTTGAGCGAGAAGGTAACAGCAAAGGCGCCTATTCGTTTAGTGGGACCGAGAAGGCTTGGCAAGCCTGGGAGGCTGGAAGAAAAGCACTGGAAGATCAATTGTCTATGCAAGATAACCAATAAGGAGTAATGATTATGGAAGGCCCAGAAATGACCGAAAAAGTAATGCTGACTTTTGCGGCAAAAGCTATCGGGGTAAGCATCATCAAATTTGGCAAAACCAACGGCGCCTTTATCAACAACGGTGAGTCATGGTCACCAGCAACCTCCGCTCATGATGCTTTCTGCTTGGCATTCAAGCTTGGCATGGATGTTGATTTTGGATCATCGCGCATTGTTTTCGATGATGCGCTGGATGCCTACGAATGGGACGGCTCCAGTGGCAGCCATCTGGCTGTATGCGAGGCGATTCTTAAATGCGCCGCATTCATTGGCCAATACAAAACAAGCTGACAGGAGATACATATGAACATTCTTTTCGAAGGGCTAACACGCTCACGCAAGCATCACAAGTGCATGGCCTACCACTGGATCAACAACAGCGGTTTTGGCGAAAAGGATTTCGATGCCGAAAGCTGGACGGCAATCCAAAAATTTCTTGCTGAGGGAGGCTGCATTCAGCCCAGGGAAATCCACATGGTGCAAAGGTCGGTCGGTCCAGATGGATTCCAAACGTTCCGCGCCAATCTCATCATGGATCGAATCGCCCGCGAATACGAACTTTACCCAGAAGACTGACAGGAGATACCAATTATGCAGCATCAATTTAAGGCGGGTGATTTGGCGTTGATTGTGGGATCGCGCAAGGGTGATTCGCCGCATATCGGCAAGGTCGTGGAGTTGTGCGAATTTCTTCCGCCTGGGGCCACATCCAAATGGATTCATCAAGAATCCTATACCGTAACGATTAATGGCGGCGAGTCACCTGCATGGATTGTCCTGGGGGATAGCCTCTATTCAGCTGTCAAGGGTTACAAGGGTTTCACTTTGGTTGAACCATGGTTCCTCATGCCCCTAAAAGGCGACCAATCCCCAGCCCAAACCAACACCGAAACGCCGAAGGAGGTGGCTCATGGCTAAGCCATCATGGGTCGATGCTCCTGCCTGGGCAAAATGGCTTTCCCAAGATAGCGATGGAGAATGGTTTTGGCATAGCGAAAAGCCGACCATTCCTGACGGCAAAAAGGCATGGGTGCCTCAAGTGGGCGCATTCAGTCAATGGGCAAGAAAAACCCCGACTTCTGATGATTGGATGCTTAGCCTTGAGGCGCGCCCGTGAAAGTCTTCGACCTGGAATTCAGCGACGGCAAACGCTGTCGCTGCATCTCAATGGAGCCTGACCCTGACGAACAGGTTGAGCGCTCGAGTGTGGAGTCGATCTTTCATCCTGGCTACGTGACGGAGATGCGTAGGATTGTTGCGCCGCCACCTGAAAAGCTGCCATGGAAGCGCGACGGTAATGTGTGGCGCATTCATGGCTTCGAGCTGCAAAAGCTCGAGTCTGGCTTATTCCGCTGCACCTGGCCTGGCGGCTCAATCGAGGGCGACAAAGATGCCATTTCGTCGGCAGTTCGCGAGCATTGGGCTGAAGGTGTTTGACATAGTGATTATCTTGGCATAAAGTTCACCTCAGCAACCAATAGGTGTCGATATGAACCAGCCATTAACAATCGCCCAGCTTTGCATGGCTGCCGACAACCCCTACGAGGAATCGGCCAAGCAACAAGGCTACAAAGGAATGCCAGACCCATTCACCAAGGTATTCCATTTCGAAGACGGGAGCTGCCTGAAATTCAAGGTCAGCTATGAAGCGGTATCTGCGGGGAGGACTGTGGAAGATGGACGTTAAGCGAATTGAGCCGAATGAAGTTTATACGAATGTACCGCTTGGACAGCGGCTTGTACTTGAGCGCGACTTCGACCGCGTAACCGCCGAGCGAGACGCCCTCCAGCTGCTGCTGGATGCGCGGGATGAGGAAGTTGATAAATTGCGCACTCTTGCCAAGAAAGCACGCAACGAGCTTCAGATAATCAAGGAGACTGTCGGCTTCCGGGCAGAAACCCTTCAGGTTATTGGTGCGCTTGATATGGCGCTGGAGAACCAAGCATGAGCAAGAACGAGAAAACAATCCCTATGCGCATCAACGGTGCCGACTTCCTGTTCATCGTCATGTTTGCCTGGCTTGCAATCGACAGGCATCCAGCCTGGTGGCTGGCAGTTGTCGCGATTATCGCGGCTTGGTTCGTTCCGCCGAAATGGCGGCGCGTGACTATTTTCAAGTGGAGGGCAAAGGAATGAGCAAGAACGATATGGTGATGGTGCCGCGTGACCTTATGGAGCGCTACGTAAGCAGCGTTGAGCGACACGGGTATGAGTTCGATGGGGACCAAGAGATTCGCGCAGTATTGGATGCGTCAGCCGAGCAGCACCAGGACGAGCCGGTGGCGCTGCCTGAGCGAAAGCCTGAAATCGGAACTGACCCTTTCGCCAACAAGGGCTGGAACGCCTGCCTCGACGAAATCGCCAAGCTGGGGCCGCTCTACCCAGCGCCAGCCGATCTAGGCGAGGTTGAGCGGCTGCGCGCAGAGCTGGAGGAATGGAAAGAGCGCTGCCGGCGCAACAACGATCAGGCCATGGAGTGGATGGGTAAGTATGACGCCCTGCGCGCCCAGATGTCCGAGCGGGATGCGCTGCTGGACCGCGTCGTAGATCACGCCAAGTTCTGGCATGACCACCCGTATGCCGAGGTCGTCGAGGCCATTGCCAAGGACTACAAGGCCGTATCCGCCAGCGCAGAGCCGAGCGCGCCGGCATGCACCCACCGGTTCATGTCTTTGGCCGATCGTCCAAGACGCTGCGCCGATTGCGATGCCGTTGAGCCGAGCGCGCCGGCTGAGCGCGATGAGCGGGTGGATCTCCGAGCTCACCTTGAGGCGATGTGCAAACTTTGGCCAAAAGACATATCTGATGATGGCTCTGGCCGGATGGGGTTCAAACTTGAAGTTATAGAGGTCGTGGCAAAAGCACGCGCCGCCCTGGAGCGCAAGCCATGATCCCTCGCGGATGGGTTCTTGTGCCGATGGATCCCACGGCCACCATGCTAGGTGAATTTGCTGGCTTTTACTGGCCGCAACTGCCGAGAGAAAAGCAGGACCATGAGCGCGCCGCATATGCAGCCATGCTAGCCGCCGCACCGACACCGCCAACCGGCGGCACTAGCGAACTGGAGGCGCTTCGCGATCAGTTGATGCGGCTGGAGACGGATCTGCGTCTAGAAAGAAAACGCTCTGGCAAGTTGCAGCGCGACCTCAATCGAGCCCATAGCTTACTGGGCCAGGCACAGAAGAGGGCAAGAGCATGATTATCGGGGGATTGGCAGTCAAGCGTTGTTCGACATGCTTTACCACCAAGATCCTAAGCGCCTTCAGCGATGACGGCACAAAAAAGGATGGCATGCGGTCAAACTGCAAAGATTGTGAGCGGAGATATAGGAATGAACGGTCCAATCCCATTCACCGATGAGCAGATAGCAAATATGTGCTCATCGTACAAAGCTGGGGCTAGCATCGAATCGCTTGCGCATGAATACGGGATCAGCTTCACGGCGGTGAAATCCAGGCTGCTAAAGAACCGCGTGAAGATTCGCGGCAAGGGCTCCCCCAGACTTAAGCGCGACCAGATATTCCTGACCAAGGCCAAGGCTTTGCGCGATGAGGGAATGACCGTCGCAGAGGTATGCAAGGCGCTAGGCATGTCGCAAACGGCTTATTACAGGAGGATTCATGCGTGAACAAAGGCCTATTCCTGCCGTGTTTGACAGCGACAGGTTTATACCGTTTACCGATGACCAGCTGAGAAGCATGGCCGATCAGTACGAGGCCGGCAAAACTACCTATCAGCTAAGCGATATTTTTGGAGTGGATCCTCGCGCTATCTGCAGGAGACTTCGTTTGCTGGGCGTACAGCTGCGTAATCGAGGAAATACGCCGATATTCAGCGATAGCGGATGCTTGGAGATGATCGCCTACAAGAAGGCCAGCGGTAAAACCATCAAAGATCTGGCAGAAATGCATGGCTGCAGCGCGAAAACCATAAATGATGCGCTACTGAGGGGGCGAAATCTGATGGCGAAAATCGGATGATCATGTCGCAACAAACGCCGCCTACGGGCGGCTTTTTCATGCCTGCTGTTTTGCAGTAAATTTCTCCGGACAAATAAAAACCCCATCCGAAGATGGGGTTGCCTGGCGCACTGACAGGAGCTAGCCGGAGAAGGACGGCTTCAGGCAATTGAAGGCTATGCGACCTGTTCGCGCTTGTCAAGGCGAACATATGGGTCAAGGGGCAGGGAGACGATTGCGCGACCGGCTTCGACGTGCTCATCAGCTTCCGATGGATCGCAGCCAATGTGCGTGAACCGATCTTTGCAGTTGCTCAGCATCCAGCGGAAGTTATCGGCGCTCATTGCACACAGGACTTTACTGGCACCCGATTGCGCCCACCAAATGCGCCAAGCATGCGCATAGTCGACGCACAGGATGGTTTTGCCGTCCGGTTCGCATTCAGGCTCAAGGATGGCAGTAGATCCAAACGATGGGTTGCCTGCTGCGTAGCTGATGCCTTTCGGGGTGATCGCTGCGGCATTCACCTCTTCGCCAATGTTGTTGATCAGCGGTACGATCAATGATCCTTTCAGGGTCAAGCATTTTCCAGATGGTGCGGTGTTGTTGCGTGCTAGGTACATGTGTTGCTCAGCTTGGATGCATTGGGATAGGAAATGGGGGGTGCGTTCGCGGTCTTCGGCGTGGCCTGGGAGTGAGCATTGGATGGCGCGGATGGTTGGCGCTCTGGTTGGCTGCCGATCCTCAAGCGTGATTTCGCCAACAATCGACTGGACTGCCGTACGGAAGTCGCAATTCTGATACTCCATGACGAATTTTACGGCATCGCCGCCAGCGCCACAGCCGAAGCAGTAGAACATGCCCTTTTCGGCGCTGACGGAGAATGATGGGGATTTCTCCTTGTGGAATGGGCAGCAGGCTGACCAGTTCTTACCGGATTTCTTCAGGCCTGGCAGGTAGCCGCCGATGACCGATACGATATCGTCATTGGCTCGGTCGATGGTTGATTGGGGGATTTCGCGGCTCATTTGAGCGCTACCAGTGTCGGATATTTAATTGCCGGAATCCGCCCGCGACTCTTCCAAGTATGATAATCGCCAACCGTGATGTAAGCCTTTTCGCACAGCTTGGCTACGGATCCGTGCTTCTCGGCCAACTCGATCAGTAGCTGTGAATCGGCGGAGGTGTGCTTGGGTTTTTGGCCTGGAACCGGACCTGCAAATGCGCGCTCCCAGTCAGCATCGGACAAGTCGGGGCGGAATTCAGATCGCTCGCGACCGGTCTTCTCAGCCAGCACCTCAGCAAAGCGCATTGAGATGAATCCGCGCCAGACCCACTGACCCACGCGAGCAGGCTCAACGCCGAGTAGCTTGGCCAGCTTGGCATTCCCGCCAAATTCATTGATGACCGATAGCAGCGCTCGCCCCCGATCAGTCTCATTCAGTCGCTTGTCCCGCTGCTCGCGGGTTTCTCCAGCTTGTCGCTCAGGCATAATGAATATTCTCTTGACATAGTAAATCGTAGTCGCGATGATACATCGGAAATGATTACTTTGGCAATGGAGATAGCGCCGTGACGACAATCGGAATCATCAGCGACCCGCAGGCAAGCAGCGGCAAGTCAAAAGCGATCAAAGATCTGATCGAAGAAAATGGATTTGACGTGATCATCATTGGTAGCGATGTTGATTTGTCCTCTCCAGAAATGCGTGAGTTGATGCGCCTCGATGGCCTGACGATTCTTGATGAGCGCCATCAGCGAGTCACCTTGCGAGAGCCAAAGATAGCTATTGCGGAGCGCAGCTGCGGGCCGAGAAACCGCTGGGGCGCACTAAAATGAAAAATATGACCGAGAAGGATAGAGTCGATTGGCTGCGGAGGCATTTCGATGTCCGGCATAAAGCCCTTTATTGGCCATGCTGGTTTTTCCTTCCGCATGGCACCGACACAGACAAGAAGCGTCTTTTAAGCCAAAAGGCACATGGCATCATCTGGCATGATCGCGAACTTATCCGATCCGAATGCCCAGAGCAAAGCAGGTGGTAATGGATGAAAACCCACTCCCGCTGCTGCCACTGCGGAAAACGCCGCAAGCTACCCAGGCACCCGGACGAATATCGCTTGCAGCCAAAATGCACCAACTGCGGCGCACGATCCTGGCGCAAGGACAACTATCGCCATCAGGTCGAGCTTGAGCAGATGCGCACAAATACTGGCCGGTATCGGGTCTGCCATTCTGACTGCCATGCGCATCCGCACCGAGCTGGCTCCAATGGCTGCAAATTTGATGTGAATTTTGAATATCGCGATGGCTTCGTGCCTGCTTATTCGTGATATAGTGATTATTCTTATGACAGGAGCAAGACCGTGACCTACACTTTGAACAAGATCGCCAGCGACAAAACCAACACCTCCGCCAAGCGTGGCGATGCCATCCGAGTTCGCCTTGACGCCATCCATGTGGTCGACGGCTTCAACGTCCGGGCTGCTGACGACGATCTGCGCGAGCACATCGCCTCCATTGCTGGTGCGCTCGCATCTGGCTTCCCGATTCCGCCAATCGAGGTCTACGTCGATCCAGAATCAGGCCGAATCGAGCTGGTAGATGGCCATTGCCGAGTCCAGGGTTATCACGAATTTGCCCGCGCATATCCTGAGAAATTCGATGGCTATGTTGATGCCATGAAATTCGACGGCACGCCTGCTCAGCGCAAAGCTCGCATCGTCACCAGCAATAGCCAGCTCAAGCTGAAGGGTCCAGAGCTAGGCCGCGCCTATCTCTATCTGCGCGACGAAGAAGGCCTTACCCGCCAACAAATCGCCCAGGAGGTCGGCAAGTCACTCGCTCACGTTGACCAGATGCTTTTGCTGGTTAGCGCGCCAGACATTGCTGCCGCAGTTGAGCGAAAAGAGATTTCGACCACCGAAGCTGTGCATCTGGTGCGCGACCATGGCGAGAATGCCGCCGAAGAGCTGGAGCGCCGCAAGGAAGTCGCCAAGGAGCAGGGTAAAGATCGGGTTACGGCTAAGGCTGCAACTCCGAAGGCCAAAGCACCATCGCGACCACGCGTGGATCTTGTCGTCTCAAATGCCGTGGTTCTGGTTAATGGACTTGGCGCTGAGGAGATAGCTGCATGCGAAGGGCCTGATGATATTCAGATATCAGTTAGTTCCCATGCGCTGGCCGATCTAATCACTGCCGTTCGCGAAATGCAGCAGGCTAGCAAACCGCTCGACGCTGACAGGCAAGAGGAGATGGAGCTGTGAAGAAACTCTTCATCTTCGGCATTATTCTGATCATTGCTAGCTATGCGCTTGACTGGCTTACCCCATATGACGATACCGATCCGCCTGGCGGTCGCAGCGGGGCAATATTGATTACCGACCATGCTACCGGTTGCCAATACCTGCGCGCCGGATGGGCTGGCGGCATCACCCCGCGCATCGACGCCGACGGAATTCACATGGGTTGCAAGGGTCTTCAGGGAGATCGCAAATAATGGATAAGCCAATTCCGAAAATCCTGGCCACCACTTCAGGCTGGCTGATTGCAACCAGCATTGTCCGTGAGACGCCAAAGGCATTCATTCTTGTGCATGCTGACGAGCCGAAAAGAGAGGTTCGGCTTAGCAAGGCGGATTCTTCGCGCAAGCTGTTCGACAACACTAGCGATGCCATGGATTGGATGGAGGGTAAGTGAATGCCGCTACTAGAACACCAGCTTCCCCCAGTGGCCGCCTGCGCCCTCCATTTCCGCACCCGTGAAACGGTGAAGTGGCAGGGCATGGATATCCACCCGCCAATCGTCGTGAACGCTTCAGTATCGTCGGGCAAATCCATGATGCTCTGCTACCTGGCAGAAGCCATCCAGAAAGCAGCTGCATCCAAGGCCGTCCCGCAGACCGTATTCATCATGGTCATCCAGCGCCAGGGCGAGCTGGCCGAACAGAACTCAACCGCAGCCTGGGATATCGGCCTGCGCAATAGCATGTTCAGCGCCTCATGCGGCTCGAAATCGACCAAGTACAGCGTTGTTTACGCCACTGAAGCAACCGTTGCGCGAGCGCTTGGCATCGGCAAAACCGAGCTGAATGACGAGGGTGAAAAGGTCCAATCAAAGCCACAATACCGCTTTGCGCCTTATACCGAAGAAGAGCTGCAGATGACGCCAGAGCAGCGCTTCAGGCTGCAGAAATTTCACCCCGACGCGATCTTTGTAGATGAGGGGCATCAGGTTCCATACGACGAACCGAATTCGCAGTACATGAAGATCTTCAAGCACTTTTATGCCATCAAGCCGCACATGCGTGTTTGCTGCATGACTGGATCGCCATATCGCGGGATCGCGCCGATCATTGGTGACACCGAGGATCACTTTTGGCGCAAGTTTGCGACCATCGAGCCGGGATCGCCAGGTTATCCAGATGGCGGCGTAGGCAATGGCATGATCTCCACCGAGTTCATGATTGAACAGGGGTGGGTAGTTCCTCCTCATTTTGGCTGGCCTGATGACGAGGAGAAGACCTACGACTTCAGCCACTTAACTCCGAGCAACTGGGAGTACGATGAGGCCGAGCTTGACGCCGTCGTGAGCGATCATGAAACGTTGCTGGCCATCTGCACCGACCTCATCGAAAAGGCAAAATCACGCCGTGGCGTTCTGGTGTTCGCGGCAACCCAGCGCCACGCACGCCAGATTGCTGCAGCCATGGTCGCGCTTGGTGTTGATCGCGAGCTAATTGGTGTAATAACCGATAAGACCAAGAACAAAGACCGTCGCGAGATCCTGAAGCGCGCAAAAAGTGGCGCTATCAAGTACACGATCAACGTTGCGGTCTTGACCACAGGGGTTAACGTTCCTGAGTGGGATACGCTGGCATTCCTGCGACCAATCGGATCCTTGGTTCTGCTTATCCAGGCAATTGGTCGCGTGCTGCGCCTGCTCATCAAGGATGGCGAAGTGCCGATGTTCGAGCGTTCTAACCTGCATGGATGTACCGCAGAGGATCGCCTAGCAATGATCGCTGCAAGCTCCAAAACCGATGCGCTTGTGCTGGACTATGCCGATGTCATGAACACGCTTGGGCACCTGTACGAAAGCAACGTGCTTGAGCAAGCCGAACTAGAAAAGGCCAAGAAGAAAAAGGAAGATCTGATCGAGTGCCCAATTTGCTCGACCATGAACAGCCCTCACGCCAGGCGCTGCATAGGCGGCACCATTGCCGAACGCTGCGAATGGTTCTGGCATTATCGCGAGTGCCCAAGCTGCCGCACGCAGAACGATCAGGTGGCCAGGGAGTGCAGGAACAAGGAATGTCGGCGCATGCTGATTGACCCTAATGCCGCACTGAACAATAAGCATTATGTCGACGGCGAGTCCATTCCTGTTCGCGCAGTAGTCGCTGATGCTGGCGCTGGAGGCAAGCTGTTCTTCCGGTATGAGCTATCGACTGGCGACACGCCAATCGAGATCTTCTATCCGCATGCTGGTGCAAACAAGAAGGTGAATACGGCTATCTGGGCCAAGTTTGTGGATCAGCTGCCGATTGATGCGCGGACTAAGTTCAGGCTAAAAGCCATGAAGGCGTCGACCATCAAGGAAAACCTGCATCTGATCCCGCTGCCAGTTGAGGTTTCGGCGCGCAAGAAAGGCAGCAAGTGGACCGTGGGCAGGCGGAAATATGCAGAGCAGCCAGTGCTGCTTGGGGAGGCGGTATGAAGGTCGCAGCATTGTTTGTTCAGGAAGATGGCTGCTATTCAAATGATGAGCGGTTTGACGCATGGCCAGAAAGCAGGGATGCCCGCAAGTATCCTGGCGGCATGACTGTGGTTGCTCATCCCCCGTGTCAGCTTTGGGGTGCGATGGCGGCTGTAAACTTTTCCCGATGGGGTGGCGAACATAATCGCCCGGGAAATGACAAAGGCTGCTTTGCCTCCGCACTGAAAAGCGTTAATGAATTTTTTGGAGTTCTTGAGCATCCAGCAAAAACAAGGGCGTGGGCAGCCCATGGGCTTAAAAAGCCACAAGGGATTGGCTGGGAAAAATCTGGGGATGGGTGGGTTTGCGAGGTATGGCAATCCGCATATGGGCACCGAGCAAATAAGGCTACTTGGCTTTATTATCGTGGCGAGACGCCACCGCACGAACTTAACTGGTCAAGGCCTAGAGGATCTCATCAGGTTGGCTTTCAGGATCAGCGAGGAAAGGCGAAAAATAAGCCAACTCTCAGCAAGCGCGAGGCTAACGCCACTCCGGAATCCTTTAAGGAGGCGCTATATTCTCTAGCGGTACATTCGGTGTCGTCCAAATGATCCGCATCTACGATACCAAATACCGAGGCGAATGCCGCCAAGAATGGGCCGAGCAGATCGACTGCATGAGCTGGCTGGAGGCGAATCATCCTGATCGCTTCCCGCTGTGCTTCCACACGCCAAACGAGGTGAAGGCCAGCGCTCAGTACATGCAGAAGCGCCGCAAGATGGGCGTAAAGGCAGGCGTTTCCGATATCATCGACCTGGGCGAGGTGCGCGGCCTGTTTGAGTTGAAAAGGCTCGACAGGTCGCAGTCCTCAGTCAGCAAAGACCAGCGCGAATTCCTGCTAGCTGGCGCCAATTCAGGCGCCTTTGCGGCCATCTGCTACGGCTTCGAGCAGTTCAAGCTGGCCTATGCCGACTATCTGGAGTTTGTTCGGAAGCGTGGTTGACATAGTGATTATGTGTCGCTATGATCTGCCGGGAAACATCACATTCATGACAGGAGCAACACAAATGGCTACTCAAAAAGAGCGCGAATTGCTTAATCAGTTGATTGACTCCGCGATCAAGGTCAACGCATCCAGTGATCGCGTCAATGTCGAGCTGGAAATTAACCACATGCGGGTCAGCGTCAGGATTAGCGACCCAGTGGAGGTGCTCGCAAACTGCGATTCATCGTCAAAATGGGATTGGCTTTTTTATGACGGCAGCCACGCCTATTTCTCCGATGACATTTTCACCGAAGAAGACTTCCTTGAGCGCTGCCAGGAATTCATCGGCATCGTGAACGGCTTTGAAGGTTATGCTGTGAAGGAGGCCAAATAATGCCAGCCAAAATCTACAGCGCCGACCAGCTCAGCAACGAGTCCTACCAGGCCCTTGAGCAGCGATCCGGCAGCTTCCTGCATCGCCTGCTTATCCATTCGCCAGCCAAGGCCAAGTTCGGTGAGATTCCGGCGCGCAAGGCTCTCGATTTCGGCATCTGGTCGCACGCGCTGATCCTTGAGCCTGAGCGCTTCGACAGCGCCTACTGCCGAGACTTTGACTCATCGGTTTACGAGTCGATTATGACCAAAGGTCAGGATTACAAGGACTGGCTCAAAGAGCGCGGCATGAAAGTCAGCGGTACGAATGCCGAGCTGATCGAGCGTATCATGGCAGTTGGCGAGCCAGTGCATATCGAGGAAGTCGAGGCAGCAGCCTATCGCCTTGAGCGTCCCGGCGTCGAATTCATCCCCCCAGATGACTTCGACAAGATAATGCTTATGCGTCATGCGGTCATGTCCGACCCTGAACGCGCAAAGATGCTGACCAGTGGCACACCTGAAATCTCAATCGTCACTGATGAATTCAAGGCGCGCCCCGACCTGATCACGCCATCTGGCTGGATCGTCAACTACAAGTCAACTCTGGATGCAGAGCCTGAGAAATTTGGCCGTAAGGCCACCGATCTTGGCTACCCGATGCGCGCCGTTATGGAGTGCGAGCTATTCAAGCAAGCATACGGCGAATATCCGCAGGGCTATGCGATTTTGGCGCAGGAGAAGGATTCGCCCTACCTGTGCAAGACGTTCAAGATCTACGAGAAATCGCGTGGCGATGAGCAGCCTAATGCCTGGAATTTTGGGCGCCAGCAGCTTACCGATGCTGTGCGCATTTATCGCAAGTGCCGCGACGCTGACGTATGGCCTGGCTTGGGCGGCGCAGAGGATCTCATGATCCCTGAATACACACTCAAGCGCGCTGGCATCATCTAACAAACGCCGAATTACCGGGCAATCTCTGATATAGTGATTGCCCAATCCTGACAGGAGCAACAAATGAGCATTCTGAATATCCGCCCAGCGGTGCGCGAAGGCGCTCGCGTCGTCATCGGTATTGCGGGCGTATCTGGTAGCGGCAAGACCTACACCGCACTCCAGCTAGCCTGGGGCATGGCGAAAGGCGACAGTAGCAAGGTTGGTCTACTGGATACCGAGAACAAGCGCGGCAGCTTGTACAGCGACATTCTCGTCGGCAAAGACAAGAAGGTTAACCAGTTCATGATTGGCGACCTGTACGCGCCGTTCTCTCCGTCGCGCTATTCGCAAGCCATCAAGGAATTCCAGCAAGCTGGTGTCGAGGTGCTGGTGATCGACTCGGCCAGCCACGAATGGGAAGGCGAGGGCGGCTGCGAGGATATTGCAGATGATGGCGGCAAGGTGGCCAACTGGAAAAAGGCCAAGCGCGAGCATAAGCGCTTCATGAACACCCTGCTTACCTGCGACATGCACATCATAGTTTGCATGCGTGCTCGCGAGAAGACCAGCTTCAAGGATCCTCGCGCACCTCAAAGCCTGGGCGTTCAGCCGATCTGCGAAAAGAACTTCATGTTCGAAATGACCTCCAGCCTGATGATCCACGATCAAGGCTCTCGCTGGGATATCCTGAAGTGCCCAGCCGAGCTGCAGCCGATCTTTGGCAAGCAGGGCGGCTACCTGGGAGCCAAGGAAGGGCTTGCGCTTCGTCAGTGGGTTGATGGTGGCGCCAAGCTCGATCCTAATGTCGAGCGCGCTCGCAACACGATCTTGAGCCACACAGCGGAAGGCCTGGCCAAGATCAATGAGATCTGGAGCGATCTGAGCAACGAAATCAAGAAAGGCCTTGGCCAGGAATTCATTGATATGGCTCGCAGCAGCGCAGAGGCGTTTGATATCCAAGCTGCTGAGGCTGCCAGCAATGGCGTGGCTGGTGACGATCTAGATATGTCTTCAGGTGGATTTAACCCGCTTGATCGAGCTGAGCCAGAGATGGTTCCTGCTCATGTTGCTGGGCAGGATGGTCCACCGCCGAGCGATGATGACCCATTCGCATAAAACAACCAGGCTCGCTTTTGCGGGCCTTTTTGTTGTCTTGTGTTGACATAGTAAATATCTAGCGCAATAATCACCCCATCAACGACAGGAGCACCGAATCATGCCAGCCCTCCTAACCGCCGCCATCATCGTCTGCGGCTCACTCAAATCGCCAGGCGCAGCGCTTCACTGCCAGGCCAACGTTTACCATGGGCTCTATACGGAGCTGGAGACTTGCGCAGCATCTGCGGCTAGTGAAGCCATCGACTGGGAAACCCGCTTGGCTACTGATGGCCGAGCAACCAATACGCGGTCCTATGCCGAGTGCTATTCAAAGGCCGACGAGGATTCCGTTACGCTCATGCTGCCCGAATTCATGCAGAAGAAGATGGGAGCCAAGGGGTGGATCATCAAGCATTACGATTTGCGTAATGGGAACATTGTCGAGCGCAAGGCTTCGGTTAAGGGGGTGAAATTGTGAGAAAGCCAGATTGGAAGGATGCGCCGGAAGGATTCGATTGGCTGGCCATGGATGAGGGTGGCGGATGGTGGTGGTACAACCAAGAACCTGAAGCTATGTCGGTCAGCTGGGTAACCGATAACGGTGATTTCGAGATGGCAGAGGGCGACAACTCATGTGTCGACTGGCGCGAAACCCTGGAGCGCCGCCCGTGACCAAAATCACCGAAAAAATGGCCGAACACGAAACCGGCGACGGCTTCACGCTGGTTACTAATAGTCATTATTCAGCCTTTGCGATGGCAGAGAAGATGGCGCTTGCTGGATATTCGGTCCAGCTATCCGGCATCAAGGGTGGTGACTGGACCGTAGTCGTCACTGAATGCGAGCGAGCAAAGGAGCTGAGTCATGCGCTTACTTCCAAAGCCTCTGCGTGACAACTGGCGCTGGCATCTGGATCCGCGCGATCCAGATTACCTTGAGCCGCCAAGCCAGGAAGATCTTGAGCGCCAAGATGATCAGCTCATCGACGCTTACCTTGAGCAACAGATGGAGGATGCAGCATGTTCGCACTAGCGCTAGTCGCCATCAGCATATACAGATGGCCCAAGTTCTAACAAGAAGCCCGCTTAATGCGGGCTTTGTTCATCTTGCTTTTAGCTCGGCTCTACAGATATTCAGCAGCCTCAATTGCTCTGCTGCCCCTCTCCTGAGAGCGGAAAGAGTTGATCGATAAGCGGGGTCAAGCTCTGCGGCTCGGCTCGCAGTTCGGCTGGAATCGGTCGAGGTGGCGGGCATTGTTGGGCACTTGGCGCGGACGTACACGCGCTGATCGCCACGATCAAGGCTAGCATTGCGCTCGTCTTCAGCGCGACGGAAGGCGTCAAAGGCATTTTGGATATTCTCCTTTTGATTTTCTGCTGTTTCGATGCGGTCATCCTGATCCTTGCGCGCCTTTTCTGTGGTATCCGCATAATCCTTACGGATTGTCGCAACATCAGCATCCCAGCGTTGCGCCTGCCAGTTCCAGGCGATGCCGAAGCCGGTAATCAGTGCGACGAATGCGGCGATCGGGATGGTTTTCATGCCGACTTCACCCCAATGGCGATTGCTTCCGCCCCTGATTTTCCGCCGAATAGTGCGGCTTCGGCAGCCCGCCTGCGAGTAAGTCCTTTCATAACCTTGCCTGCTGCTCGGTTCCAGCGAATGAACTGCGCCTGAGCCTCTGCAATCTTGCCTGCATTGAATAACGCAAGAAGAGTGGATGACTTGAGATTGGCGACGCCGAGGTTATAAACGAAGCAAACCAGCGCATCGAATTGGCTCTGCGTTGGCTTTCGCTCAAGCAGTCCGGGACCGACGGCTGATTCAAAGCGCTTGAGGTCTTCAAGAAATACCGCATCGGCCTTGTCCTGCGTCCATTTCAGGCCCGGCTTTACCTCCGGGCCTGTATGGCCCCAGCCGATAGTCCATGGGGCGCCGCCAGTAGCTGGATCTGGGTATGCTTCCAGCTTGCATGACTCGAAGTAATGCATAACAGCGATACCATTCGCGGAGGTTTTCATGGTCTCTCCTCCCAGGTCAGCGCATAGATCAACTGCGCCGGATCATTCACGTTAAGGCCTCCGGCGAGGGTCTGGAGGCGCCCGTAATAGGTGCCCGCAGGGAGGCCGCGCTCTGTCCAGCTATCCCCGACGTTTTGCGCGGTGTTGTTGGCTGCAGAAGTGCGCACCTTAAGAACATCTACTTCTGCGCCGCCAGTAAAGCTGCCGGTAAATCCTCCGGGCACTCCGGCGCCAATTTCTAAGGTGCATTGCGCCGAGTAATACGGCTGAGGTCTTTGCGCCATTCGGTTGACCCCAATTACTGGGCGTTGGCCCCAAGTGCCGCTTGGGGTTGCCCCGGTATAAACGCGAAGCTCTGTCGCTCCCTGCGTCAGCTCCAGCGACTGAAGCCAAAGAATAAAATCGACTGGCGACGTAAAGCGAAATTGAACCGAGGGGCCAGCCACAGGGACCAATGCTTCAATGTAGGATCGGAAGAATCGCCCTGCAAAGAATCCAGTTTGTCCAGGGTCAACGCGCAGGCGCCGACTTGCCCCGTAGCCGCCATCAGTAAGCAGCTCGCTTGGCGGAGTGGCTGTATCATTGCCAGTTACGGAGATCGACGGTGAAGCACCACCACTAAGCCCAACCAAGGTCACGCGCAGCGCCGAAGTGCCACCATCCAGAAGAAATTGCGGCGGGATACTGGTCACCGGGATGGCGACATTGTTGTGAATGGAGAACCAAGAGTCAGAGCCAGGCCTGCGCGCCTCAATCGAAATGAATCCGGCAGATGGCAGCGTCTCGAACTGCAGCCGGATAACCAGAGATCCGGATGCTCCGCCAGTGATTGGCAGGATCTGCGGATCGCTATTCAGCAGCAGTGGGAATATGTTGATCATGATGAATCCTTACGTGGGGATCCTTGGGGAAAAGGCTAGCGCAAGGGCGCCAACCACAACGATCAAACCATGCGCCATAGCATCAGGGCCTGGATACCATTGCCCTTCAATCGTTCTCAGGAGCGCAAAAAATGCCGTTGCTCCGAGCGCCATAACCGGCCATCGAATGAGCGAGCGCGTTTCCTTGGTCATGCGCCCAGCAACGCACACGCAGACCATGACGCAGTAGGATGAGCATAGAAAAACGACAAGCAACAGAAAAGAAATGAGAGGATCGTGGATGCGGATCATTGATTGGCCTCCGGTTTTTTGGCGAACCTTTCAACAAGAGACAGCATGAGAGGGGGGAGTTTCATGCCGAGTACGCCGCACCAGAAGAATAGGGCGGCTGGAATTGCCCAGGCTATAGGCCCTTCAGATGGGAAGGTCGGCCAGTACCACAGGATAAGATAATAGGCCGCTGGGGCTGTTGAGGCGCTAATCACAGTACCAGCCGCAACACTTGCGGCAGCTCTGCGTCTAGTCTGCTCAGGCCAAAAAGACAAGGCCACAAGGGCGCCCATGAATGCTAGCGCTAGCCATTCTCCCCTGATGATCGATGAAAAAGTTTTTGGATCATCCACTATGCCGCCTCCATATGGGCGCTAATACCGTCAGGCAGTTTTTCCGCCAAGACCACTCTGAACCAACAAGCGAATTTAGCTCGCTCATCACGGCTTCATCGATCTTGGAGCCACGGCATACATGGTAGCCAATTGATGGTACTGAGGATACCTTTCTGCGCACCAGGCGACCGCTGGAGTACTTGTACATGAACCCACCAGCATACAGGGCATAGCCGCCATCAGGGCCATATATTCCAAGCATAGAGATGGCAAGATCCTGCAGCCTTGCCGGTATTCGCCTTATGCAGTAAATGCGGTCATCCTCAGCCGCGAAGTCATGGCTATGGGCATGCGAACGCAGCCAGTAGAACGCAGACAATGACGCACCACCAGCGGCCTGCGCAAAGATCCAAGCCAAATACCCATCAGGCCTTATCATAGAAAATGCGATATCAACTATCGCACCCCCTGCTATGAGTGCTGCTATGCATTTTTGTCGGAGATTTTTGTAGGGGGTTAGCTGCGCCACTATCAGCGCAGCCAAGGCAAAACTCAGGCTCATCGAAATATCATGAGCCATCCACACCCATTCATCCGCCGCGAGGACGTTGAGTAGGCGGTTGCTGCCCCATGCGGCCAGAAGGCCAAGAAGCATCTTTTGCTGGCTGCTTGACCCTGCTATCACCGTATACCTCCTTGCCTGGCGCATCTGGCGAAGTTGCATTTCCACGGCTGGTAGCCTTCATGATTTTAATCCCTTTACGATGCCGATATGGCGCCAAATGTACGCCAAGTTCCTGGAGTCCCAGCTGTTACGCATACAACCCCCATAAATCCACCTGATGCTGGACTAGGATACCATCCAGTATCTTCCACCACCCAATCACCAGTGGTTGGCGCGGCATTAGATGGAAGCAGGAATTCTCGCTTACCCTGGCGATTGATCCTGAATATTGGTGCGCCACCCCAGTTTGTTATACCTGACTCTGAAGTATTGTTGCCTCCAGTCGTAAGCAGGGTTGTGTTAGTGCTTATATCATTTACATAAGCGGTCCCGCCAGCAGCAAGGGCATTAGTGTGGTTATTCTCCAGCACTGGCCTGACAGTTGCCGATCCTACGCTGATGCTAAATCTCTGATTCTCCGACTCTGACAGGTCGCCAAACGTGCAATTAAGAACCTTGGGGTTTCGAACCGTGGTAAGGGATACGGCTGCCGATCCAACACCGGTCGATGCGTTCGCGTTGTTATTCTTGAACTTCACGTTATTCAGAACCGGCTCAATGCACAGTCCACCGCTACTCCCAAGCTGGGCGCCATAAAGCTTGCCGTTTACGATTTCCCCATCCTTAAGGACAGGCCTGGTGGCGAATGGCCCGGTAACGAAGTTGGAATCGCAACCATCAATCTTGAACCCGGTCATCTCGAAACCGGTGCAATATTCTATTTCTGCGCCATAAACGGCTGAGTCCGTATATCCGGCCTTTCTGGTGATGTTTATGCCGCTCGCCTTCAGGTTGCAGTCAGAAAGAACTGTTGAGCTTTGGCCTTTACCAATACAGCGAAGTCCATACCCGAAGCAGGCTGGAGTGGAGGCATTTTTAAGGGAAAATCCAGTCCCAACCATGTTCTTGTATCTGTCGGGAGCAAACTCCTTGCTCCTATCGCCAGCCATTACGCCGACAAGCCCGAAACATTCTTCTGCGGAAATGTTCTCAACAGTGACATTGAAGGAGCCTGACAGCCAAACAACATACCCGAATCCTGCTGGACTTACAGCCGGGAATGTCAGTTTCCCGCACTCAACGTTCCTGATTGTTATGTCATGCGGGTGGCCTGTGCCGCCAGGCGTCGGGACTCCACCCCATTCAACCCCAATAATGTTGCGACATTGCGAATTATCGGGAACCTTGATGTTCTCAATTACCACGTTGTAACACTCGCCTATGATGCCAATCGTTGCTCCGGCATCATTTCGGTTTGTGGATACGGTTAGATCGTGGAATCTAAGGTTGTACCATCCGGCGCCAGTGGTTTGGTTTCCGGCAAAAACACAGTTAAGCGAACCGCCATAGCCGCCCATCAGCGTACCGTTAACGATGATGGATCCCTTGCAAATCCTCACATGGTTCGACTGCACATCAAAGGCAGGAACCTGAGTCGTGAATACGCCCTGAACGGTTGACCCATTGAGATCAATGATTACCGGGTGATCAGCAAGTATTTTCCCAGTGATTTTGTAGGTCTTGCCAGGGGAAAGGACTACCACACTAGAGGATGAAACCCGCGCCTGCAGGGCAGCAGTGTCGTCAGCAACTCCGTTTCCGATAGCGCCAGGAACCCCGATATCCAGCGCAGCCAATGCCTTCCCTACATAGCCTGCAGGATAAGCATAATCAATGCTGTATCCAACAAGACCGGAACCTGGAGTATCCGCAAGGTCAGCTGCAAAATCAGAAACAGCCGCAGCTGAATCTGCTGCCGATGCAGCTGCAGCTATTGCAGAGTTTTCCGCCGATATAGCGTCAGATTGTGCGGACGCCGCCGAGGCGGAAGCCGACAAGGCATCGGCTGCTACCTGCTCAACGTCTATGAACTGAATTTCAATCCTGCCAGTCCTCAGGCCGCTATCAATGACAAGATCATAAACCCCTTGAGGTGCTGCTACCGCCACAAGACCGTTTATATCGGCGGTAAATGGGTTGCCAAGAGGCGATCCGCTTGGACCCTCAAGGCCTGTTGCAAGCGTTGTGGTCCCAGCTAGATACAGAGTGCACGTTGCTCCGGGGATTATGTTCCCGTTGGCGTCCTGGGCATAAAAGTTCTTTAGCTCCACCTGCTTATCTCCAGATCAGGCCTTGATGCAATAGAGTAGTGCAACGTTCCTTGGTCTGGCCACGCCAGCCGCCTGAGCCACGGTAAATGTGGCCGACGATGTTCCTGTTACCACATCTGCGTTTGGGTATGACCCTGCCTGCGGGATATCAAGCCCGAGATCAACACGGATTGTTGCGTCGGAGCTTGTCGGATGAACTCCTGACAAGGCCGGGGCAGCCACGGTTGGATCGTAAGAGATCAGCGAGCCAATTTGAGACGAGCCAATTACTCGGCCAGAATCAATGCCTCGACCATCATCAAGGCCCCTGGCGAATTCTCCTCGCATATCAGGTAGGTTGAACGTGGTTGAGCCATCACCAGCACCATAGGTGACGCCGATTGCCGCAAAGAGCGCACTGTACGTGGTCCGACTGACGGCTGAGCCATTGCACTTCAACCAGCCAGCCGGGACTGAGTTCATGGCAAAGCCTTGAACTGCACCGGTCAGCGACACTAGCGCAGATGTGGCAAAATCAATCCACCCCACGCCGGACACATCAGGATTTGTTGTGTTGTTCTCTACCGTGTTTTGCCAGTAACCGCTGGAATCCGCCTTTAAAAGTAGCGCACCCTTTGGATACCCACCGATTGCAGCGGAAAATGCCGAATCGTACTTGAACATACCTCCAGCCGACTGCCATTGCTGGATTATGGTGATGGCATAGAGTATGCCGTTCATGTCCGTGCCGAATGGAGGCTTACCGCCAGCTGCAAGCGGCGTTCTGGTCAGCGGCGGGAATCCGTCCTCATAAGATGCCCTAGCATCCTCAATCCCGATCTGCGAATCTACGGGTATCGTTGCCTTTTGCCCAGAGTCTGCAAACGGTACGGATATCTTGCTAGGAGAATTGCTAGACTGCATTTATCACTCCATCGTCTCCAAAGAAGACGCCATGATCGAATGGTTGCCATGTCTCAGCTTCGGCAAAGCCGAATGTGCCACCGACATCAACTTGGACAATGGTCAATTTTACACCGGCAGGCCTGGGAATTACACCTGAGTATACCGCAAGCGTCTTCTCGACGGGTGTCAGCTGAAACTCAAATACAAAGCTTAGGTCCATCAGATTACTGGTTGTCGCGTAGCATCTGCGCGAGTCGCTGCCATCAAAAAGGAATCTTAATGCCTTGTTTAGGCTAGGCATTGTGCAGTCGGATATGTTCGAAAGGGCTTTTGCGAGTATGAGCTTTCGGTAGGCGTCATCGCTCAGGGTAATAGTTTCTGTAGCCTGAATCCCTTCGTAAAACGGGGCATCATCAAACGGAGTGATTCGGTCGTCAGTGGCTGACGCTGGCGGCACGCCGACAACAAATGCTATTGGATTAACGATCACCGGCCCAGGTGGCGGGATGACCCCGGATGATCCTGACCATGCCTCGTAATAGCCGAAGGTTGTATCGGTAAACTCAGTGATGACATTGCGTCCGATAACAACTATGCGCCCCCATATATCCAGGCCGAACCCATTGGCCGTGTCCACGTTCCAGACATTTGTGTAAAACTGATCTTCCCAGCCGGTCGCAAAATAGCTAGATCGGTCAGCGACCAAGGTCTGTATTACGGGTGATGCAGCATACTGCCTCATACGATCACCACGGTGATATCGGACTCCGTGACGGTCGGCTCTTGATCAATCCCTACATTGAGGGAGTCAAGGTTTGCGGTCACCGTACCGACCTTGATGCCAATAATGGATACGGCTGTGGATATGGATGAGATCGGGCCGTAATAGCTCGATGCAAAAATCTGGCCACCCATGCGGGCGCGCTGGGCGCCATTTGTGCCGGCCAGGGTGGCGATAACTTCTTGCTTTGCCAGATCCTCAATGTTGGATGGCAGGCCGGGCGTATTTGCGATAGTGATAAGGAATTTGACTGGTAGACTGTCAGGCCGGTTGAACTGGTAGACGTAAACTGGCTGCGGGTAGGAATAATCAGTATCTGGCACGTTTACCGAGGTATTGCCGGTCATGCCGCATCCGGCATCCTTCCTGGACTGGATAGCCGCAGCAATATCGTCATCCAGGCCGCCAACTACGCCGATATAGATGCTGTGCGCTGGAATCGGATAATTTGTTGCTCCATACAGAATCTGGCTATTGGTGTAGTTGTCATAAACGAAGCAATCAATCACTCCGTCCACGGAGAAGACTGCGGCGCGTATTGCTGCTGGAGTGCCATGGGCGCCCCTTGCGACGCTTAGCTGACGGCGCAGCTCATAGTCAGCCCTGCTCTCTACGTTTGACCCAACAATGGCTGGCGAGAGATTGGTTATCGCATCCCAGCCAGGGACAAGCTGCGCGATTCTGGTTAGCGTGCCAATGCCCAGCTGAATAGGCCCGGTGGTTACGCAGGCAAATTGGCCATTAGCCGTCCCGCCAATCGGAAAGGTAACATCTCCGGTCGAACTCCAAAGGTTGCCGTCATCGTCTTCTGCCAGTGATCCTGCTGGAACCGTGGTATTGGGCTGCCCAGTCATTAGCGCGGTCACGACACTGGACGTGGCGCCTTTGCGGTCAAGGAAATAAATCCTACCGACCCCATCCTGCATGCGCCCCTCTGATGTCGCCGGATCTACTTGCGAGATCATGTAGGCAATTGCAGCATTGGAATCGCGGATATTGTCCGTGAGCTTATCGGCCAAATAGGCTTGTGGCGTCGATGGCGTAACAATGTCCAGATCTCCGCCAAACGCCTCGTTCATATCCTCAAGAATGCCTTGGCGGATATCTACGGATTCCGGAACAACAACTCCGGTTGGCAAAATCTCCAGTGGCGGTACGTTAGACATTGATCACGGTTCCGTCGTCAAGCGTGCATTGGATTTGGCCGCTAAGGCCACGATTTGCGTATTGTAGTACCGCAGTCGCAGAAGCGATACCTGGCACTGTTTTTGCCTCGGTCTCAAATAACCCGTACAGGACTCGCGGTGGCGGCTGCTGGCCAAGAACGTCAGTCTCGTATGGTATGCCTCTGTCAGTGTTGAAAGGCGCCTCCCCCTTCCATAGCCGGCAGGCATTCGCCACGGATTGAGCGCGCTCATAAGGAGCTGTCGCTATGGCTATGCTACGGCTGGCGTCGAGAGCCAAATCCCAGCTGTCTGGGTCAAGGTATAGCGTCGACATTAGTTTGCCTCCGTAGCGACGGTAAGAACTGTTTCCGGCGTGAGCTGCACATTAGGTACTGGACCTGATCCATGCTGATGCGAGTTGTATAGCGGGATCAGCCGTTCATCAACCAACTTTCGCAGAGCGCCTTCAATGTTGCCGAGTTGCACCACTGGCGCGTCATTCTTGATTGAGGTTGGGCTATGCAGCAGAATCCCGCCCTCTGTGAACTGGATGTACTGGGTTGGCGCGCCATTCAGGAAGCCACCGAAATACATGCAGTCCGAAAAGCTATACTGTCTTCGGCTGCCGGGCGGGGCTGATTGCCTGGCGTTCTTTACCGCGCTGATATCCCGACTGCAGAAGCTGGCCATACCGATGTCGCCAACCTCAGGATCGATGACTACCGCATTGGCGCCGCCCTGAAGGCGGAAGTAGGGCACATTCGGGATGTCCGAGTGAGGAATGGCTTTGTCATTACCAGACACCTGATCAACCAATATGCGCACAGTGACGAAGCCAACCGGGTCAAGGCCTGTCGCCTGAACCGAGATCACGCGCACAGGCATGCTTGTGTTCAGCTTCGCCATCTGCTGGCGAATCAGGAACCTCATCTGGTTCCAGTCACCCTGTGCGGATGTAAGGTCCGTCTGACCGAAGTAGGGTGAATTGTCAGTTGCCATTATCTCGCCCGAATGGTTACGTTCTCAGGGGTGGCGATGAAGTGTGTGAACCATGCGCCGCCAGGGAGCATCGCATCAAGTCGATGCGACATACTGATAATGTACCATTCGCCGTTACAGGCGGATATGTCGGATTCCATCAGGATTGGACAACCATGGAATGCGGCGGGATTGAACAGCGCAGTAAAAGCTACCCCGACATGAGTTTTGATTGGCCAGCCGACAAGGCCGGTGTTGAAATTGAAATTGATCCTATTCCCGCGCCTCGGCACGCCCATTGGGGCAATCGCAAGAACGCCCTGTTCTGGCTGATACCAATATTGGATCCGCGCAGCTTCGGCCAGCTCCTGCACCTTACTTAGCGGGCTTCCAGCCAAGTACATATCGGTTACGGTGCTTTCAACTCCATTGTTCTCAAGCGCAACGCCAAGCTCTCGCGCTAGCCTGGACATGATTGCGCTGACTTTCTGCGCGCCAGGGAATGCATTTGGAGAAGCCACAGATAGCGAGCCGATCAGGCCTGAGCGTGCTTCGGCAACAAAGGCGACATCAGGTACTCCGGTGTAATCCGGCTGAGCTGTGTATATCTCGCCATGAAAAATGACTGTGAACTGCCCGTCACCATCAGTCGCCTCCACCAGCATAACGTTGCGGTAGAAGTCCAGGTTCTGATAGTTGATCACGGTCAGCCGGTCCATTGTCAGCTGCTCAACGCCATAGATGCGCAGCCTGCAAACGGCAAACTCATAGCCGCCAGGCGCATCAATCTCCACGCTAGTGCGATAATCCTCCAGCTGCACGGTATCGGGATTGCCTTCCTGAATGAAGGTGCCAGAAGCCAACTGGAAAGTGACCCTTAGGCGGCGTCGTTGAAAGCTAGAAGCCATCGAGTACCCCAGCCAGTGAATTGTGGGGCTTCGTCGCCCTGAGTGTCGATTGCGGCCAGGTCGCCAATGAATCCAGCGTACCCAGCGCGGATGATAGCTGAGCGGTTCACTATCAGAACATTCTGGCAGATTACGTCACCGTTGACGCTCAGGCTCAAATATTGGCGATTCCCGATCAGCCTGATATCAATTATGCACGGCTGTCCGGCAAGAATGACGTTGATCGACTGCGAAGGAACTGCCTTCAATGGAATGGTGGCTATTGCCATGACACCGGGCCTCCTGCCGAGTTGGGCGCCGAGCTGATCGGGTTTACGCGAGCGGTTGGCGTTGTTGGCTGGTCCTGATCGTCCTCAATGCGAGTCGTACTGTATTGCGCCGCGATCTGCCTGACCTCCTGCCACAGGGTGTCGACAGTGATCATTGCGGCACCGGAGCGCGCTGAGCGCGATAGCCGATAACTTACAAGCGTCATGCTTGAATAGCGCGATTCAGGCGTAAGGATATCAAATAGAGTGGTATCAGCCTTGTTCGCCTCAAGCCACTGCAGAAGCTCAAGGCGACTAGTTTCGCTGCCATCCTTCGTCACGCGCAGTGTGATGAAATTTGGATTCGCCACCTTGTTGTAGCTGACGAAGCTGCCGGTCTGGATCGGGTAATCAGATACGCGGGAGTCGGCAGAAATATCGACCTCGACCACGCTGCTCAACTCGATGGCCCTGTTAGTGGTCCCGCTTTCAAATACGCCCCAAATTGCGCCAGGAAATAGGAGATCCCACAGATCGGAAATAATATTGCCGAGCAACGTAATAGCTGTGCGCTTGACGATGCCATTTAGGAGATTTGGCGCTCCAAACATCATTGAACTCCGGTGTCGGCCTGGCGGACCATCGCGCCGCGAATATCGCGAGCTATGCCATTGGCGTCTGTCGCCTGAGTATACACTTTCACCTCGCCAATGGTGACGCTGCTACCTTGCTGCGCTGCGCCAGGTACGCCGGCCATGGTTAGGCCGGTCATGACTTGCTGGTCAGATAGGAACGAGCGGCCAGCCTCATGGCGACTAATGCCCTGGATCAACCCTGAGAGTACCTGCGGGTCATTCAGATCAAGCTGCTGATTGGCCGAAACCTTGAGCCGATTGACCATTGCGTTGATATAAGCTGAGGTGTTGTTTTCGCTGGCTGGCGCATACTTGCCGATGATCTCCTCAATGGTATCGATTCCGCGAGAGCCGTAAAGCTGGAGCTGGCGAGCGAGGGCGGCAACGCCTTCCTCGGTGCTGCCGAATTTAGCGAAGCGCCCTTCGCCATCCTCTCGGGTTGCTCCGCGCTGGCCACGGAACTCCAGATTGCCTGGGTTATTGTTGCGTTCTGCGCGGGATAGTCGGCGCTCGGGCATCTGGCCGCTCGCCTGGATCTGATCTGCACGTTCCTGCACTTCCTGTTCGGTGACTGGCCCGCCGATCCATTTACGCCACCACTGATTGCCAAGCTGAGTGCGAGCCAGGGCGACAGCGGCGTCACGGTTGCCGCTTTGCGCTTGCGCCTGCTGAGCCTTGGCTTGCTTAGATGATTCGGATTCGTCGCCACGAAGAAGCAATGCAGCCGCAGCGGCTCCTCCGAGCGCGCCAGCCAGCTTTGTGATGCCAGAGATAACGCCGGCACCGCCGAGCAGTCGCAGCGTTGCCAGGCAGGCTAACAATGTCGTTGACCACCCATCCGTGGCCTTGTCCAGCTCTACGAACTCGTTCGCCAGCATAACGAGCACAGGGACAGCCTCGGCAGCCAGCCGCTCAAAGATCCGCGCCATCTGCTCAAGCGCAGGCAGCGCCTTGATGACTAGCTCCTGGGTGGTCCGCTCAATGTTGAGCTTGACTCGCTCCCATTTCTCCTGGGCTTCGCGAGCAGCCTTTGCATCAGCATCCGAATAAGCCTTCTGCGCAGTCAGTAGGCGCTCAATTTCACCGCGATTCTTGAGCAGCAGATTTGCCGTGCCATCATCGATGCCCAGCAACTTCATGAAGTTGTACTGATCACCTTTCGGGATCTTGGTCTTCACGGCATCGCTGATATCGAGGAGGATTTGTTCTAGCGGCTTGGCCTTGCCATTGGCGTCTGCCAGGGATACACCGAGCGACTGCAGGTAGGGGAGGATGCCGGTTGTGCCAGTCAGCCGCAGCTCAGTCAGTGCGCCACTCAGGCCCTGCATGGTGCCCATCAGGCCTTCAGCAGTACCGCCAGACTGGCGCACAGCTCCTTGCCAGCGGGATAGGCGATCAGCACTAGTGCCGAGATATCCGGCCATGCGATCAAGCTGGGCGCCGGTCTGGATGATGGTGCGAGTGAAATCGGAGAGGCCGCGACCAACAGTGATTACGGCGAAGAATTTTACTGCAGCCTTTTCTAGCTGGCCGAAGAACTCGGCAGCACGCTTGCCGTTAGCGGAAATATCGCGGGCAGTCTTGTCGGTCGTCTTACGGGTGGCATCAAGCTCCTGGCCGACCTCCTTTGTGCCTTTTTGGAAGTCCGACGAATCAAGGCCAAGCTTGACTACCAAGCTGTCAATCGTGGTTTCGGCCATCATTCATCCCCGCGAAGAATTGGTGCGTTGTAGGCGTCGATCTGGTGAATCTCCAGCATCCGGTAAGCATCTTGCGCCCCGTACACTGTCTGCAGCTCATGAAGCGTGGCCAGCCGAGCAGATACCAGTGAAGCAATAATGCCGGGGTTATTGGCGTATGACACCAACTTCCCGGCATTCTTACCTGGCGCTCTTATGCCCCAGTCTATTCGCCGCCACGCAAAGAAAAACCCGTGTGCAGCTCGAAGACTGCTTGGCGGAGGCGGAGGCGGGTGGATACTTCTTCAATGTCACCATCCAGAAGCTCGCGAGAGCCATTGCTAGGCAGGCTCATCTTCACGCAGCCCATCATTTCTTCCATGAGCGGCTTAGCCATATTCCATGGAATGGAAGCCATGGCCTTGAAGCTTTGCGCTGCCAGTTGCGCCAGCGGGGCATTAAAATTCACCTCAGCATCGCCGCCGAGAATGCCTTGCAGTGCGCGGAATGCCCACCACTCAGCTTGCTCGGCTGCCATCTCGGTGATCAGATAGGACTTGCCATGGTCACGGCTATCCTTGTCGTCAATTGTTACCAAAGTCGTGCGTCGTGCCATCTGTCAAGCGCCTTATGGTTAGAGGTTAAGCCAGCGGGATAGTTGTTACGCTTTCCCACTCAATCTGGAACGTCATTGGCTGCAGAACGCGCTGAGCGTTGGCCATGGCGCTGATGTTGCGAAGAACGCCGCGAGCCAGGCTGTGGCTGTACTGGTTGCCAGGAAGCGTAATTACGCCGTTTAGCCGGAAGACGGTTCGGGCGGCATCTTGGGCGCCGACGATGGCGTTAAAGATTGGTCTGGATGGACTGTCCGGCTGTAGGGTGATGGTTTGCGGATAGCTTCGCGGCACCCAACCAGCAGACAGCTTGCCGTCAACGCCAAGCGACGTTTCGGCGGTGTCCACGTTATCCATGGCAAACGCAGCATCAGCTGCGTAACCTTCCAACTGGAAGTTTGCCAGTGCAAAGTCCGCCGACGAAATAATGAATACCGAGTCGGCGGAAGTAATCAGGCGTTCGGCCATTTGGTCGGCTCCTTAGAGTACGGCGATGGATGCGAGGGTGACTTGCTGGATGCTGCCTCCGTCGCAATAGAACAGTTTCACTGGAGGCGACTGGCGCTGCTGTCGAACCTGAGTGGTAGCAGGCAGGATCTGCAGATAGTAGCCATCGTTCTGCAGGCTGTTGGTGATATCAAAGCCAACCTGCGCAGCGATATTGGTCTTTTGCGACTCGCTCAGCGGTACGCCAGTCCGAATAGAGCCATTATTTAGCGCCTCGCTGATCGGGTCAGTACACCAAGAGCGAATGTAGGTTTCGCCCAGGGCATTGTATGGCGCCGAGTTAACAGAGCGCAGGCCATTGAAGATAGCCAGGGCCAACTGAGAGTTCAGGTAAACCTGGTTCAGGAAGGTATCCAGCCAGCGGAACTTGGAGCCATTCATGCGACCGTCATACAGGATGCTGTAGACGTTATCCGGGCCTGGCGCCTGATAAAGGCCGTAGTAGCTGGCGTTGTTCGACAGCACGGCAGTTGCATCGGCAAGACTGTCAACAGATGTTGCAAGTCCTGATTGAGACTTGAATGCTGCAGTGGCGCGCCCGTTTACGGCAGCCCAATCGATGCAGCCAGCGTAGCTGCAGACGAATGCGCCGATGCTTACCGGGCCGTAGAAGACCGCGACGCCTTCGTAGTTCAGCAGGTCAACGATGCTGCCGAACACGGCGGCGTTGTTCGCAGTCTTGTAGCCAACCTCGGTATCCCAGGCGATGTACGCATAGCGGTTATTCTGCGCATTCGACCAGACTGCAAAAGCGGTTTTGTTTGCCAGGTCCGGCTCCCACAGGGTGGTAAAGGTCGCCCAGTTCTGCTCTTGCAGCTTGATGCGATCCATGGCCGAAGCGGGGGTGTCAACGTCGGCGCCCTGCGACAGGACGCCAGCGGACAGGCCGAGCGATGCGGCTGCAGTGCCGGTTGCCTGGGTGATGGTCGAAGTGGCGCCGGTAGTGCCGGATGTCACCACGAAGTTCGACGCCAGCGGATCCCAGGTCACGGCAGCAGGGCCAACCAGGCCGAGCGCAGTGGTCAGCAGGGTTGCGGCGTTCGTGAAGCTGGTGGCGCCACTCAGGTCGATGGAAGCTGCGGTTTTCACGACACCATCAATAGTGATGGTCAACGAGCCGGTGATCGCCTGCAGCTGGGTCAGAGTCAGACCTGCCAGCGATTGGCCGCGCAGCCAGGCTGCACGCGCCACATTCGCATAGCCAGCAAAGAACAGGGTGCCAGGCTTCTTGGTGCTGTTGTCGAAGCCGGTGAAGTAGATGTCAGCTGCAGTCTTCTCGGCAGAGTTACTGCCAAAGTAGGCGCCAACCGAATCGGCATCAGCGAACGACAGCAGGCTGGAAACAGGAACCAGAAGGCTTTGATCCAGGAATACAGCATTCAGGGAGAGCGGGTTGCCACCGGCTTCGACAACTGCCGGATTTACGGTGGCGATTTGCGAAATCGGGATCGCTCGCATGTTTTTACTCCGTAGGTGTAGTCTGATCTACAGGATCGACCATTACGTCGCCGACCTCGATGAAAGATTCCTGGCCAACCGTAACACTGGCATTGTACTGCAATGACAGGGTTATGATCCAGCGCGCTTCGAATTGCTTCTCGCCAGTGATCAGCGGGGCTTGAATTGCATCCGAACAGTAGAGCGGGGCAACTCCATCGGGGAAGTTTTCGACGGCATAACCGCTGCGAAGCATGGTGTTTGCGATGCCGGACATATCGCCAGCTTGCAGGCCGTAGAAGTCCAGTTGAACGTCCAGGCGAACTGGCTGCAGATAGGTGTCCTGCTGAATGACGCCACCAGAGGTCACGCGAGTAGTCGTGTATTGCGGCTTGCCGACTTCGGTAATAACTATCGACGGCGGAAGTGGTGGCGGCACATCGTTGGTCTGCCCGCGAACAATGGTTGTCGCAACAGGCATTAGCGGCTGCAGGAAGTCGGCTACTGCGACGATTGCTTCGTCAATGGTCATGGGTATTGCTCTTGGGCAGAATAACCGCGCAGCCATTCCGTTTGTTCGTACGAATGCCTGCATCCGCTATACGGGCACGATATCCACGATTGTCCATTGCGCCTAGCCTCGCACCCCTCTTGGAATGGACTTTTTTTGGCTGCGCCGCCAATTAGAATGGTGGCAATCTCTTCATTAGTCACGCTACTGGCTCCTGATAAACAATTGCCACCTTGCACCAAGTCGGCCAGGTTTCAAGCACTTTGAATACGCCCCATTCGCGCTCTTTGGTGATGCCAGCCTCATTACTAGTGAAGATTACGTGCGATTGCGGGCTAGCATCTTGGCGAACGACGCCTGCAATACTCCCGTAGAGGTACATGGCGCGGATGGTGCCCTGGATGTTTAGCCCATTGATCTGAGCTAGATCATCGCCATCGAGTGCCTGCAATTGGCCTTGGGCAGATTGCGTGATGTATCCAGGCACTTGGCGGCGAGTAACAGGGTCAATCGTATAGCCGTTCGGCAACTTCACAGTCACCGGAATGTTTGGGTTTACCGCCTGGATCGCGCCATTGGCGATGCCGCGAACGTTGATCATTGATCGACCTCGTAGTCGATGGAGTTGAGCATGTGGCCGGTCCAGACAAGTGGCTTGGCTTGAGTACCGCCAGCGCCCTTGGCGCCTTCTGCCGCATCACGCTGAGCGTCCAGCACATCACCGAACCGGATATCCTGCGGGTTAGTCCAGAATCGCTGCCTGAGTACCAGTGTAGTTGGCGACAGCTCTGGTCCGCTGATATTGATTATGCTCTCGCGCAGCTCACCAGCGATACTTTCACCCATCGCGCCCAATGCCTTTTGGGCATCCATGTCGAAATAGGAGAGAGCCTTCCCGAGCCGAACAGCCCAGCCAGGCGAATCATTGGCGACCATAGTGCGGAAGAATGGGCGAGGAGGGGATGGGAACCGCCCTCCATGACCGAATTCGTTCCAAAATGCGACCTGCGCAACCGGGGTGCCATCTGGATAGGTTGCGCCAGCCAGGAATCCAACTTTGACGGATCCCTTGGCATTCTCTGCAATCTGCGCGAGAACCTTTTCCAGCTTGTCACCGCCAGTTAGCGCGGCCATCAGTAGCGAGTGCAGCGAGGGCGATAGCGGAAAGACCGCAGATAAGCGGTAGCCTGCCAGAATGATGCGCCATATGGCGTCTGCGCAAACCAGGCCGCAGTCCAGGGAGCATTATATTCCGAACTTATCGAAACACTGCCCTCTGTAGCGCTGGAGGTGCGCCCAACCATGCCAGTCGGAATGCCACCATTGGTCGCACCATTGATCTGCGCCAAGTGAGCAGTCAGCATCCAAAGCAACTGCTCGCGCTTGGTCATGCTCTTGACGACCGAGCAGCAGTCATTGGCCAGGTACAAGCCAGCCTCATCAAAGTACGACTGCAGCAGGCTGTCGGATACACCGGCAAATGCGGGATAGCGCTCTTTGAAGCGCGCAGGGTCGAAAATGACGGTGCATTCGTCAGCCATTAGCAGGTGATCCTTAGGTCGCTCGGATATCGTGAGAGATCGCGAATCAGGTCAGCCTGACGAAGCTCCGAAGATCGATTGATCTCAAGCGGCGCAACCCTGATCTCCGGCGTAACTTTGACGAAAACCGTCTTGAGGTGATCTTTGACCATTTGCCATTGCTCAGGCGTAGGCATCTCCTGAGCGGGATTCATTTCTACATGCCCTTGCAGCCAGTATGCGAATTGCTCAGGAGTCATGGCGATTACTCCGGTTTGATCTTGCCAGTGCCGTCATCTTGCGGCATTGGCTCATGACCGGTCTTTTCTTTCCTCAGCTCTTTGGCCTTGGAGCGAGCCTCGGACTGGTTTTTGGCCTCGAAGATCAGGCCGGTTTCCAGCGGCGCAAAGCCAGCATTGGCCTTTTTCCACGCCGCCCAGTACGACGAATCAACGATGGTTTCGCCGTAGTCATCTTCGGTCAGCAGGATGATGCCCGACTTGTTCTGGTTCTGACCAGCCAGGGTGACTTGAACGCCATCATGCTCCAGCACGATACCAGCTGGGTGGCGACACCCAATAACAATTACATCAGCCATTTGAAATCTCCGGTTCGGGTATTGCTCTGTCGAGCGCTTGAGTTGTGAGCATACCCGCAGCAGGGAGAATGGGCAAATTTTGGGCAAAGTAAAGCCCCGGTTAAGGGGCTTTACTTGCCGGTCCAGCTCAATCTTCGGCAATCGTCACAGTGTAAGTTTTGCCGCTATCAAGCTTATCCGCCTCATCCAGACTCATAAGGCCAAGGCTGATCTTGGCGTAAGGCGCCCATGCGAACAGCGCCTCATTGTCAGCATTATCGCTGACAACTGGAATCATCTCTACCTCGGCGCTCGCATCGTAACGGATGATCCTTTCGATCTTGAATTTGGCTTGAATGGCCATCTAGCACCTCGTAAAAAGCCCGCCGTAGCGGGCTTTGCCTTGATCAAACGCCCAGCATGCCCTGGATGAACAGCGGACGGTAGATCACCGTACCCCAGGTGCCAGCTGACTTCTTCTGCTTGAACGCCGACAGCTCCTGAATGATCGGATGCGCACGCATCTTCTCGGTGAAGGAGCAATCCCAGGTGCGCTGGCCTTCGTACTCTTCGATGACCATCTGCACCTTCTGGCCGCCAGCAGTGGCGTACTCAGGAACGGTGCGGATCTCCAGGCGCGGATAGGTCTTCTTGAGGATGTCTGCCACGTTCACGTTGAACTGATCGGTGATGGTCAGCGCAACAGAGGCTTGCGGCGACATGATCAGCACGATCGGGTCGGTGGTTTCCAGCAGGCCTTGGGTGCGAGCCTGCAGCGTGAAGAACATCTTGGAGATGTCACGCTGAACCTCGACGGCGGTTGCGTTGACGTTGCCGTTTGGCAGGATCCACGCGGTGCCACCAGCGGCCTTGGTGATCGGGGTCAGGTCTGCTGGCAGAGCCGGGTCGTTCAGCATGCCGTAGTTCTGCAGGCCCGAGACGCCGAACAGGTAGGTCTTGTTCTGGTACTTGTTCAAGGTCAGCGCCGAAGCGATGTTCTTGCGAGCAGCCAGGTCGATCTTGGCTAGGCCAGTATCAGCCAACTCCTTTTCACCCCACTGGGTGATGGTCTGATAGCTGTACGACTGGCGTTGCGGGAACTGGAAGTTCACGCCAGCGCTGCCGGAGTTGTTGTAGTCGCCGTAACTGGTCGCCTCGCCGGTGGATTCGATCACCGGGAACATCGCGGTCCGAGTGGTCCAGTCGCCAGTTTTCTTCTCGCCGCCAGCCGCTTCCGCAGCTTTCATCGGGGCGACCAGAACCTCGATCAGCTTCGGATCGATGTAGGTGGAAAGCATGGCCGGAATGCCGGCGTTGGAGGTGGTGATCAGCGGATAGGCCGCATCCATCGCCACCATGGCGCCAGCGTGGTCCATGCCGATGATGTCGCGGTAACCGCGATCATCCGGCAGCATGCGAGCGTTGAAGCCATCGAAGGCGATACCTGCGCGCTCAAGCAGGGCTTTCATTTTCGGGTCCATTGCGTGCTCCTTAGGCCGGACGAGACATTACGACCAGCTCGCCAACGGCACCAGTGCCGCCGACCGGGAAGCCGGTGATGGTGAAAGCGGTTTCGATGTAACCCGCTACGGTTGCGCCAGCTGCAGCGCCCTGGATCTCGCCAGTGGTCAGCGAGGCGAATACCTTCTGGCCAACGGTGACAGGGTTGGTAATCGGGGCGACCCAGTAATCACCAGTTACCTGCAGGGTGACTTCGAAGCCCTGAGGGATGACCATCGAGGTTTCGGCCAGGTAGGTGGTGATCAGCGCCGAACCTTGCAGGCGGTTGACGAAGCCAGTCGGAACGCCCGAACCTGCGTTGGTTACTACGCCAGCGCCGGTTGCCCAGGCGAAGCAACCGACAGTTACGCCGCCGACGCCAGCAACCAAGGTGCCTTCGTGCGAAACGAACGAGCTACGCGGGTTGGCAGACGCGAAGTCACCAGCTACAGCCGCAGCCTGCTGGAGTTGAACGGTTTGTTGGAAACCAGTTGCCATGATGTCGTCTCCTTAGCTGAAACGTTCGAGGCCTTTGATGGTCGCGGCAATCGCGGCATCGGAGGCAAGGGAAACGGGAGCCTGCTCGACCTTACGGCCATTGGCGACCTTGAACAGGTTGGCCAGGCCAGCGTCAGGAGTATCCTTATGCTCGACCTTCATGTGGTCGAGGGCGAAGCGGTAGACCTGAGCGGCGGAGTCCATAGCAATTACGTCGCCAACCACTGGGCGGACGGCCGCTTTGGCGGCATCCATTTCGCGGAATTGCTTGGTCAGGTCGGCGCGCATGGAGTCCATGGCGGTCTTGACATCTTCTTCTTTCATGAAGCCCTCGGGGTCTTCGTCGGTTGCGCCAGGGGATTCCTTGGCCGACAGCATGGCGCCGACAGCCTCCAGATCTTCTGGAGTCAGGCCCTTGCCGCGCAGGAAGTCGATGATCTCGGCGTGCTTCGGATCGGTCGATGGATCGTTGTCGGTCGCAGTCGCGGTCAGATCCTGCGGACTCGGATCCTGCTCGACATCGAGAACGGCATCGATGATGTTGTCCAGCTGCTCGGTATCAACTTCGCTGTCCATCGCAACGATGGCGGCGACGATATCCTCGCGCTTGAAGCCTTTCTTCTTGGCGCCACCCACCTGAGCAGCCAGGGCCGAATCCTGGGCGAGCTTAGGGGCGACGCCAGAAAGCGCGGCCAATAGGGCAATGCCCAGTTTCGTTTTCTTCATGACAGGGGCTTCCTGTTTATTGGTGAAGGGGTTGGCGTCGGCCACCACAACATCGGGGCCAGCTCGACCGGATTCTACCAGAGCGAGATGATTGCCGCGAATATTGGTCATTCTGCCGTCGTATGGTTTGCCTTCGAACTCGCCTGGCTCCATTACCGCTTCATAGTGATAGGAGGAGGATAGTTCGACCATTGCCTTAGTTTCGACGGCAGCGATCCCGCGCTCATCCCAAATGCACATGGATGCGCGTAGGTAGGGGTGATCGTAGCTGGTATCACTGATTGAGCCGACGATGATATCGGTCTGCGGATCGCCAGCCTTCTGATGCACATGCTTGAGCATCAGCGGCAGATTGTTGAAGCTGTCTGCGGCGCGCTCCAGCTCTACGGGGTCGCGGAGAAGGTAGTAGATCTTTTGCGGATCAAGGCCAAGCTCGGCAAAGCGAGGGATCTCGCTCCCATAATACGGATTGACGACCGCCTTACTGATATTCGACTGAGCAACATGCATCCGCCCATCGTCGTCAATACGTCGAGCAGAGGCCCGGTCAAACGCGATCAGGTTGGCGGTATTCGCTTTCGGCATCAGTTCTCTAGCCTTCGATCAATGTTGTTCCGCATCATCGCATAACAGTCATCAACTTCGCCCCGAGTTTGTGCAAGCTCGAAGCAGGTGGATTCGTTGCGCATCTGAGCCTTAATTTCCTGGCGATCTTCGTGAGTCCAGATGAACCATATGCAAATCGCCACAGCAATCATGATGCGCATAGCCATTATCTCCTGTCAGATCTTGGCGGGGTTAGTATGCGCTCACCTCAGTGATGAGCGCAATAGTGGATCAGGGCATGTCAGGCCAGTGACGGTTGCCTTTCGACGCGTTGTCGGCTTTGCTGATGACCCTCATATTTCCGTGCCAGTGTAGGCCGCACACGACCTCGGAATTTATGGGAACGATATGGTCAACCTCATGCTTTATGCCGGTTTCCCTTGTGATACACCCCGCAATCTCGTAAAGCTTTGCGCACTCTGCAGCATCAAACCACGCAGGAATTGCTCGCTTAATTTTTGCTCTGCGCTTGGCGGTATCTATCGCTCTCGCTCGCAGAAACCCCGGAGACCTGGCTGCCGCTCTAGCCCTAGAATACCCTAGGAATTTATCTTTATTCGCAAGGTAATACTTTCTGTGGCCCCCTCTCAGGCGTTCGCGGTTTTTGATGTAGTAAGCCGCCATGTTCTCCTTGCAGGATTTGGCATTTTCCCTTCGATAGGCGGCGGCGCAGCCCAGCAGATAACCCCTATTTCTTTGGTAGTATTCTTTCTGTCTAGCCCTTACGGATTCACGGTTGTCCCTGTACCTTACGCGATCCTTTTCACGGGCCTCGTCAAGATTATTGATCCGCCTATCTCTTTGATATTTTGAGGTTTTCTCCTTGTTCTCGCTTCGCCAAATGGCGCTGTAGGCTTTGACTTTTTCGCGATTAGCTTGAGCATAGGCCTTGGTTTTTGCTGCATTGCATTTTCTGCAAATCGACATCAGGCCGTCTTTAGCTGATCTTCTAATGCTAAATTCAGGTAAAGCCTTCTCTAGGCCGCACTTTCGACATTCTTTCATTGACACTCACTCATCAAGTGGCCATCTGAAGGTCGCGACAGGTAGTGATGAGCTACTTTTCGGCTGGCCTGCCTAGTCGCGAATTGAGTATATCAGAAAGGAAGAATTGTTTTGCTTACGCAACGACAGTTCACAAGAATCCCGGGAAGAATGTGCTCACCATCTATTAAGGCTCCCTCGCGCACATCGAATCTCAGGCGATCTTTGCCAGCCTTTACATGAGATGCCCTGGGTGTTTTCCCGCCATGGCTGTGGACCCATTCGGCCTCAAACAACCCAAGCTCTACGCGCCTAGCTTGGGTGACCACCGCGGAAAGCTTGTTGCTCTGATCCCTGCTGATAGTTGCAGCCCTGCGCCTGCATATTCCAGTTTGCTTAACCAGCTCATCAGTGATGTAGCTTAGATCTCTCCCGGTAGCAAACCCCCTCATTACAATTCCCTGGACCTCGGTAGAGTATTTCTGGGGTATTGATTTTATGAGCCGAATATTTTCTTCGATTGATGCATTAGCCGCATCCCGCATAGCCGGAGTCATCTGAAACTCAACCGCCCAGCCTGCGTCCTTTAGCGCCGACTGGAATGCCTTTGTGGTCGCAACTTGGCCGGAATCCACGAACTTCTCGGCAACGGTTTTCGCGACATCATTAAAGCGCCTTTCCCATTGCTTGGTTAGGGCGCGGATCCGCTTAGCCAGAGCTTGCGAGGGAAGGGCGTCCATAGCCACCTCCATGCGCGGAGGATTGGCCTTGTACGCAGCCGTTATCCAGTAGTCGAAGCTGCGGACCATATCGGAGACAAGCACGTCGAGGCGCTTGCGATAAGCAGCCTCGACGCCTTGGTTTGGGTGAACTGCTCGCGCAGTTTTAGGCTTTTTGGTTGCCATCGATATCAATTAAGCCTTTGTCGTATAGCGCGCCAATAACATCAGCTACAGAGCTGGCGCTAGTAATTGGCGAGTTGGCGCCACCAATTTTGCGGAGGCATGCGCCGATGATTTCGCTCTTTTGCTTTTCGCGCTCTTCCGCCGCGATCTGCTCGGGAGTGCGGATGGGGCGAAAACAGCCGAAGCTCCCCTGTTCAACTTGAACCATTCCGCGATCTGTGTTTTCAGGATCGAACGTAAAGGCTGCCAGTGTGAAGTCGCCGCTCTTGAAGTGAGCGATGATTGTTACACGCATACCCTCTCGCAGATCTTTGTCGAAGGGGTCTTCAGGGCATGGCGTTCCGCCTGCGAACTCGCAAACGGTTCCAACCGGCGGCATCCCTTTGCCGGTCCATTCTTTCTTCCGCAGCGACTCATGAATCGGCTTCATCAGATTCTTCTGCCTAGCCGAAGGGGTATCGAGCGCCCATTGCCTGGAAGGCTCGGCCCACAGATACCAATTATCGCCAGGTTCACGCATCCACCAGCTGTGGATATCGACCTTGCTCCTGCCTACCGCAACGCCGATGTAGTGAGTGGCGCCGACTGGGGGGCTGTCCAGATTGGAATGCCTACCGGAGATCAGCGCCTCCCGCGCTTTTTGCCATTGGGCGCGGGTGACGCCATTTGCGCCATCATGCGATGCGGCAAAGAATAATCTGGAGCTAATATCTGCGCCACCATGAAGATACAGCTCGCCATCAATTGCGCTCTGGGTGATTTCAGATGTGTGCTCCGGCCACTCCTTCAACTCCCGCGCCAAAATATCAACTAGCTTCATGCTGATTCTCCTTTGGCGCGTTCGATTTCGCGAGCGGTAATCGCATCGTGCCTAGCCTGCATGGCCTTTAAGGTCGCCTCGCGAGTGTCGTGATCGCCGCAAACGGTAAAGCATTCCAAGGCGACACCGGAAATGGTGCCCTCAACCTCCGAAATCATGTTCGGCATCCAGATCTTCACTTTGGCGAAATTTGTGCGAGTCGAGCGAGCCATATCAATCTCCTGTCATTTCAGCCCCTCATGGGCTGGTATTCCGATCATAGATTGACATAGTGAATGAGGTCAAGCGGGAATCTCATCATCTCGCTCTTCAGGCGGCGTCGGGTCAATCGGATTCCCATCAGCATCAAACTCTTCGCTCTCGGGCATCTCCGGCAGATCCTCAGGGTCGATGCCCGCATAACCACTATTCTGATCCGAAGACAACCGCTTACGCACATCCTCAGGCGACAGAACGCCGCGATCCAGATACACGCCATCGGCATTCGCTTCATTGCTGCGAATGGTGCTTTCCTCTTCCTCGGACATTTGCCAGAGCGGGCAGAATTCGTAGGTGATCGTGGGATCGATCTCGCCCCACAGGTTGAGCATGACGACCTTCAGGATCACATCGAGCGGCTTAGCCCAAAATGCTTGCTGCTGGGCTGCAATCCAGTCGTAGAACACGCGAATCTCGCCATCGCTGGAGGCATTCAGGCCGCTTGGGCTGATGCCGGTAAGGATCATTGCAGGGATCTTCGACACTGAGCACATGTGCTCCTGGGACTGCGCCTGCAGCTCATGCAGGCCTGACAGCGGCGTGTTGACCTGGGCCAGATCTTCGGTATTGAAGTCGAGGAGCATCAGCCCCAAGTTGCTGCGTGTCGCGGTGAACAGGTCGGCACGATTCATGACCTCATCAGCACCATCTTCGCAACCACCCTGGAGAAGCGTCTCCATGTTCGTTTTGAGCGTGGTGATCGAGAAATTGTTAATCAGATCCGCCACAGACTGCCGAGTGCGCAACCAGTTGTTCACATACGGCTCAGCCAGCTGCGACAGGGACATGCCGCTAAAGTTGAACGCAGGCTTGAGGATGTCGGGCAGCGGGCGTGTGATGATCGTCAGCAGCCTGGAAGCATGGATGCGCTTGCCCAGGACGAACCACTCACGCGGCACGTAGAAGTCAGGCGCAGTCGGGTCAATGGCGTTGTAGGCGCTTGGCGAGGTCCATAGCGGCTCAATGGCCGTGAAACTGCGCAACGAACCCTGCTTGATAGTCATGGGCGAGATGACAAGCGGCAACTCTTCGTCAGCGCCATCAATGTTGATGCTGAACTGAGCGCGGCCAAAGTAGCAGTCGTGCTCGGCCAGCTTCTGGAACAGGTCGCGGACGCACAGGCGATCCAGCTCCTCGCGCAATTGCGAGATCTTGTGCGCATCGGCCTGCTTCTCGCCGTCGTCGCCCTTGGACTTGATCTCGATCCATTTGCGTGTCAGCTCGGTGGACATGGTGGACGCGAACGCCCGGTACTCAGCCCGAGTAGAGAGGTTGGCCAGGTATGGATAGCCAGGGAAGCCATCGAAGGTCGCACCGTAGCACTGGGCCGCATATGCGTAGACGCCAGGATTGTAGTCCATGGCGACTGCGGACTGCTTACCGGCAGGAATGACGCCAGGAAGGATTGTCGGGGGCACAATCGGGAAGCGCGGCGCTTCACCTTTTGGCTGGCGCTCGCGAGCCTTGTCAGTTGCGCGACGGATAACCGCAGCAGTGCGCGGCTTTTCAGTAGGCACTGGCAGCGGCAGAACCTTGGCTTTGACCTTGGCCTTTTCCTTAGACTTCTTCTCTTTCTTCGCCATGTTTACTTGGCCTTGGCATCCGAAGCAGGGGAGTCCGCGACAACGAATAGGCTATCGAGGCCTTTGGCATCGGCAGCGAAGGCGTCGAGAGCGATGATGCACTCGCCCGGCAGCACGGCTCGATTGCGGACCATCGATTCGATCAGCGCGACCAGCTTGTCGGCTGCCTTCGCATTTACCCTTACTTCAATGGTGAGCGTATCGACCTTAGCCATTGGCAGCCCCTGCAAACATGGAATGGAAATAGTGGCCGAAGTATTGCATAGCTCAGCGGCGCCGACCAGCGATCTTGCTGATGGCGTCTTTGCTGATGTTCATTTTGCCTTTGCCCTGGATCATTGGGTTGAGCGCATAGCGGATGGCGTCAATGTAGTGGTTCCACTTGTCCACAACGTCAGTCTTGATATCGCCGGTCAGGCGGTCAACCTTGAAACTGTACATGCGGAACTCTTTGATCGTCTCCTTGCACCTGGCATGAATGACGATCTCCTTGTAGCTGCGCATGTGGCTAATACCGTCCTCGACGGAGCCTTGCCATTTGGTCACGCCCTCGATGGCTAGCATGCCATGGCGCTTGAGGTAGCTGATCGACTCAGGACGGGCGCTATCAGCGCGGATGACGCCTTTGCCGAAGCCAGCGATGCGCTCCTCAATGAATGCACTCGTATCGTCCAACTCCAGGCCGACCTTGCCCGCCTCATGCTCGATGTACAGGCGCTCTTTCGTCTCATCGACCCAGCAGACAACGGCGGCGGTAGGATCCTGTGCAAAGCCGAAGTCCAGCCCCTTGTAAGGGCCGTGCCACTTGGAAGAAACCTCGAACTCGGATATCCGATATTTGTTCGCGAACACTTGGGCGTCGGAGTTTTCGCGGTAGGCGCCATCCCAAATCCAGGCGTAAGTTTGAGGGTCTAGGCGGTCGTAGTCGTCGCGGCGCTCTTGATCGAGCACATCAGGGAACCATGGGTTGTCCGAATAATTCAGCTCGACAATCTTGGCGTGCTCGGATAGATGCTTGCGGAAGCGATGATCGGTAGGGGAGCCATCAAGTTCCGGATTCCAAGTACACCAAATCTCGGAGTTGTCAGCGCGGACAGTTGGATTGAGTTTCGACCAGGCGACTTCGGAAACCGTTTCAGCCTCGTCCACCCAGGCGATCAGGATGCGAGCCTTGCCCTTGAGGCTATCGAGATTGTGGCGCATGCCAGCAAACACGTAATGCACGCGCCGATTCTTGGTGCGAATGTACTTCTCGCCAATGTCGAAATAATCATTAAGCCATGGCACGCTGCGAATGGCCTGCTTGACCTCCTCAAGCGAGGAGTCCTCCAGGCTGTTCATGTACTCGCGAGCGCAAAGCACAACACCACTAACGCCAGCTTCAGCGAACATGTAAGCGCGTACAGCGGTCATCATGGCGAAGGTGCGGGTCTTGCCAGAACCGCGCCCACCATGAGCGCCACGGTAGCGGGCTGAGCCGCTGAAGACCGGTATCAGCTTAGGGGGCAGCTCAAGACGAACTGCTGTCATTCGGCGCTACCAGCTCTATGGTGGTTGGCTTCTGGCTCATGCTGCCGTCAGACGAGGTGTGGTCGATGCGCTCGCCATACTTCCTTGGCGACCACTTAGCCAGCAGCTTGAGTCGCGTTTCGATCTGCAGCTTGCGATGACCAAGCATGTCCTCGGTCTTGATCTCTTCGCCCCATTCTTTACTGGTGACGGTCTGGCCTGGACATGGCGTGTTGGCGATCAGCAATGCATCCTCGGCAATCGCATCAAAACCCACCTCTCTCGCGTGCGCGATGCGGGAAGCGAACTCGGGATCATCCTCCCTCCACTGGTACACAGTGCGCCAGCTAGGCATTCCCTCTTCTCGGCAGATAACACGCAGAGGCTCGCCGTCAGATACGCGCTCGCAGATCTCGGTCTTGATCTCGGCCTTTCGCTCTTCGGTAAAATAAACGGTCATACCGGATCCCAGCCCTCAGGCCGAAACGACTCGCCATTTGCATCGCGAACGAATGTCCCGCCAAGCAATTCTGATGGCTTTCGCGAGACGACCTCATGGCACTTAGTGCGGACCAGCTGGCGCCCATCAATGCGAATATCGTACGCGCCGCCACGACAAATGGCCGCAGCGGTTACGATTCCGGCAACCGGAAAACCTGGGAAAGTTAAGACGTTGGATTTCATTTTGAATCGCCCTGTCGCGACCAATAGGAGCACTCACTATATCACCGAATCCAAGGCAAAAAAATGCCCTCGCTGGTGGAGGGCTAAGGCGGGGATGAATCAGGAATCCAAATCGAGCAGCCTTTGCTTTTCGGCTTCTGGCATTCCGGTAATCGTTGCGGTGATCTCGATTGCTTCAGCCCATTCGACTGGTCGCCCTCGAACAAGTGAAAGCTGGCTGATCAGGGCTGACGCCAGATCCTGCTTGCTCGCCTTTTGCTGAACCCTACTGAACTGAGTAAGCATGGCAGAGAATGCTATTGTCGATCCGAAGCAGAGCTGCCCATGTTCGTTTTCCCAGGCCCCAACATGAAGCCACCAATCCTTTACGGTCCACTCCCTGCGAGATTCATCGTCATCAGGTTTTCCGCATAGCGATGAAGTCTGCATCTCAACCCCCCTCGCCGCGAGCTTTGGCGATGACTCGATAAGCGTTGTTTAGAGCAATCGCGTTAGATGGCTTAGGGGGAACAAATAGAACAAGCTTCTCGAGAGCATCAAGAATCTCAGGCGAGATTGATGCGATATTCGCGTTTGATTTTGATTCTTGATCTGAATAATCAACGCTCTCAAAGATTATCGAGTAACCGTCGCCATCATCGTCCCATTTGACGATGCTTGCGGAACCCTCAGCATCGCCAGAACCAAAAACCTCCCGATGAGCAATAGCCCAAGGCCCAGGCGTAAAACTCATAACCACCCCCACTTGCCGTTAGTGTAAGAGATCTGGCCGGCCTTGCGTAGCTTCTGAAGTAGTCGATCAGCGCCACGGTAAGTCGCTTCAGTTTGAGCGCCAGCAGCCTTAAGCTGAGCCTGGACTTCGCCGTAAGTGAAATACGACATCTGCTTCAGCGCTTCAGTCGCATCGGCAATTTGAGAATCTGTTATGACGATACCATCAACGGTAATGGGCATTGCAATCACTCCTGCCAGTGATAATTGATATTTGGTGCAGACGAAGTGACTTGAGATCGGAGTCATAGCTGGAGGTGTTGAACCGCCCATCAGTCACCAGCGTTCATTGGAACGCCTAAGCTCGTCCGTCTATCTGGCATTTCGGCTTCATCTGCATCGGCAAACAGTTTTGTATTCAGCTACTGAAGAATGCTGACTTTGGCTCAAAGCTGTTTCCGATAAAGACGAACTACCGCATATGCGGTCACTTGTTATCTCTCTTCCTCCACCGACGAGACTATCGGCACACAGGGGATTTCAACCCAGGCGTAGCATATTTCCGGTAGTGCGCTTTGCAACAATACCGCAAATAAAGTTGCGCGTGACAAGGAGGACTCACAGCTAACAGTTACCGGTTGGCCACATATGCAAGATGGGAATTGTTATTCGTGTGCCGCATCCGTACTACTCGAAAGTCCGTTCACTGGTCAAACCAGTCGCATATCTCATTGCGGCATTATCTAGAATATCTCCGCAACCCCTTTTGCTAGCATCACCTAAATGCTTGATGCGACACACGCAATAACAATTCCAGTTTTAAAGAACTAGTGGTGGCCAGTGATGAACTCTGGCTTGGTGACGATAGGCGTGTGGTTTGCGACGCCTCGTTTTACGTCTTGCCCACCCCTCTTACCATACTCATCTGGAGTGGTCCCGCCCGCACCGTATCGCGTTCTACCGGGCAAGTTCTCGTTCACCTGATTAGGCAGACCATCACTCTGCCACTCACCACTGAGACGAATCATCGCCCATCCCATTTTCTATGTCAAATGGTTTTCGCGAAAATCTTTGCTATGCCACCGAAAATCTCAAAATCCTGACTTTCTGGTAAGGAAATCCACCTGTGCTCGCTGTGCTCTCCCTGTGCTCTCGAAAAGAGCACAGCTCTAGCCTTAGTGCCACGTGGCCTGCAGCGATTTTTTAGCAAATTGTGCTCCTGTGCTCCCCATGCATGCCTGGCAAAAACCCTGAAAACATCTCAAATGTGAATGATTTTCTTTTATTTACGTAATTTTCAAAAAAGAGAGCACAAGAGCAACAAATCGACTCCAGCCTTAGTGCCACGTGGCCTAGAGCTGTGCTCTTTTTGGAGCACAGCTCTAGGC
>Ga0247821_10000101_pt1 | contig 46820 bp, 44 predicted proteins | sample 13C_Glycerol_Day_FD_192481 | JGI IMG/M metagenome (GOLD analysis project Ga0247821, IMG submission 192481) | Soil microbial communities from agricultural site in Penn Yan, New York, United States - 13C_Glycerol_Day14 | ecosystem: Environmental > Terrestrial > Soil > Agricultural land | place... | reverse complement strand
ATCGCCGGCGATGGGCTGCAGGGCAGCCCCAGTAACATTCCCTTCTATTAGTGCTCTTCCCTTATAGCCAAAACCAATCAGCAACATCAGCTTTGCCAATGAGCATTGAGCCAATGCATTGGCTACGATTCTCCCATCAGTTTTTTCAACCGCTGAAGGAGAGTCACTCATGCCTATTATCAACAGCCAGGTAAAACCGTTCAAAGCCACTGCTTACCACCAGGGCAAGTTCGTCGAAGTGTCTGACGCCGACCTGAAGGGCAAATGGTCCGTGGTGTTCTTCTACCCGGCCGACTTCACCTTCGTCTGCCCGACCGAGCTGGGCGACCTGGCCGACAACTACGCCGAGTTCAAAGACCTGGGCGTGGAAATCTACGGTGTGTCCACCGACACCCACTTCACCCACAAAGCCTGGCACGACACCTCGGACACCATCGGCAAGATCCAGTACCCGCTGATCGGTGACCCGACCCACGTCATCTCGCGCAACTTCGACGTGCTGATCGAAGAAGCCGGTATCGCCGACCGTGGCACCTTCGTGATCAACCCGGAAGGCCAGATCAAGATCGTCGAACTGAACGACGGTGGCGTAGGCCGCGACGCCAGCGAACTGCTGCGCAAGATCAAGGCTGCCCAGTACGTTGCCGCCCACCCGGGTGAAGTCTGCCCGGCCAAGTGGAAAGAAGGCGAAGCGACCCTGGCGCCATCGCTGGACCTGGTCGGCAAGATCTAAGACCGTGAGCCAGCCGAGGGCGGTGCTCGCCCGTACCTGACGTTGTCACCGCCCCGCAAGACGCCCGGGCGCTTTCGCCCGGGCGTTGTTATTTCTACTGTTTGAAAAAGGAATCGCCCGTATGTTGGACGCCACGCTTAAAACTCAGTTGAAAGCCTACCTGGAGCGGGTCACTCAGCCGATCGAGATCGTCGCTTCCCTCGATGACGGCGCGAAATCCCGCGAATTGCGCGACCTGCTGGTGGAAATTGCCGGCCTGTCGCCCCTCATTACCTTGCGCGAGGACGGCGACGACGCCCGTCGCCCGTCGTTCTCGCTCAATCGCCCGGGCGCTGCCCTTGATGGCAACAGCATCAACTTGCGCTTTGCCGGCATCCCCATGGGCCACGAATTCACCTCGCTGGTGCTCGCCCTGCTGCAGGTCGGCGGTCATCCGTCCAAGGCCAGCGCGGAAGTGATCGAGCAGATCGGCGCGCTCAAGGGTGAGTTCAGCTTCGAAACCTACTTCTCGCTGTCGTGCCAGAACTGCCCGGACGTGGTCCAGGCGCTGAACCTGATGGCGGTGCTCAACCCCAATGTGCGTCATGTCGCCATCGACGGTGCGCTGTTCCAGGCCGAAGTCGAGTCGCGCAAGGTCATGGCCGTGCCGAGCGTCTACCTCAATGGCGAAGTGTTCGGCCAGGGCCGCATGGGCCTGGAAGAGATCCTCGCCAAGCTGGACACCAGCGCCGGCGAGCGCCAGGCCGAAAAGATCAACGCCAAGGACGCCTTCGATGTGCTGGTGGTCGGCGGTGGCCCGGCCGGCGCTGCAGCAGCGATCTATGCTGCCCGTAAAGGCATCCGCACCGGCGTGGCCGCCGAGCGCTTCGGCGGTCAGGTGCTCGACACCATGGCCATCGAGAACTTCATCTCGGTCCAGGAAACCGAAGGGCCGAAACTGGCCATGGCCCTGGAGGAGCACGTCAAGCAGTACGACGTCGACATCATGAACCTGCAGCGCGGTGAAGCCTTGATCCCGGCTACCGACGGTGGCCTGCATGAAGTGCGCCTGGCCAGTGGTGCTTCGCTCAAGGCCAAGACTGTGATCCTGGCCACCGGTGCCCGCTGGCGCGAAATGAACGTGCCGGGTGAGAAGGAATACCGCAGCCGTGGCGTGGCCTACTGCCCGCACTGCGATGGCCCGCTGTTCAAGGGCAAGCGCGTGGCGGTGATCGGTGGTGGCAACTCCGGCGTGGAAGCGGCCATCGACCTGGCGGGTATCGTCGCCCAGGTGACCCTGATCGAGTTCGACAGCCAGCTGCGTGCCGACGCCGTGTTGCAACGCAAGCTGCACAGCCTGCCCAACGTCAAGGTGATCACCAGCGCCCTGACCACCGAGGTGCTGGGCGACGGCGAGAAGGTCAATGGCCTGCGCTACAAGGATCGCAACAGCGATGAGCTGCACGACCTGCAACTGGAAGGCATCTTCGTGCAGATCGGCCTGCTGCCCAACACCGACTGGCTCAAGGGCACGATCGAGCTGTCGCCGCGTGGCGAGATCATCGTCGACTCCCGCGGCCAGACCAACCTGCCGGGCGTGTTTGCCGCCGGTGACGTGACCACCGTGCCGTACAAGCAGATCGTGATTGCGGTGGGTGAGGGCGCCAAGGCTTCCCTGGCGGCCTTCGATCACCTGATCCGGACGTCGGTGCCGGCCTGATCGACCCTATCGCGGGGCAAGCCCGCTCCCACAGGGTATGTGGGAGCGGGCTTGCCCCGCGATGCTGTTTCCCCTCACCCCAGGCAAGCGCGCCGGTACTCCCCCGGCGTCACCCCATAGGCCTGCTTGAACTGCCGGTTCAAATGACTCTGGTCGGAAAAGCCCAGGGCAAAGGCCACATTGAACGGCAGGCAGTCGTTTCGCAGCAACGCCCGGGCACGGCTCAGGCGTCGTTGCTTGAGCCAGGCGTGGGGCGGCAGGCCGGTGGCCTGGCGAAACACCCGGGCGAAGTGAAAGGGTGACAGGTTGACCGCCTCGGCCAGTTCCTGCAGCGAAGGCGGGTAGGCCAGGCGACTGTCCATCAGTTCCTTGGCCCGGGCCACGGCGCAGGGTTCATTGCCGGGTTCGCGGGCGTTGCCGATCCGGGCGTGACGCTGTACCAGCAGCAACACCGCCTCGCGCCAGGCGGTCTGCTGTTCCAGGGCGCTGGCGTCGTGCTCGGCCGAGCAGTGCAGGCCGCTGAAGGCCCTGGCCAGTTGCGGATCGTGCAGCACGCTGGCTTCGAAGCTCGGCAGGCCGTCACGCTTGAGTTCCAGTTCATCGAGCACACCGGTAATGCGCTCGATCTGCGGGTAGAAACCGCGATAGCGCCAGCCGTGCTCGTGGGCCTTGGCGCCGGTGTGCAGTTCGTCCGGGTGGATCAGCACCATGCTGCCCACCGGTGCCAGGTGTTCGCTGCCACGGTGCCAGAAACGCTGGGCGCCGGACTCGATGATGGTGATCACATAACCTTCATGCACATGAGGGGCGAAACGCTGCTGGACATACTGTGCATGCAGCATCTCGATATCGCCCAAGGCCTGGGCTTGCCAGAAGCGGGTCTGTTCCCGTGTCGCTGCACTCATGGGCTGCCGTTCAACCACCAGCGGAAAATAAAGAAGCACACCATGCTCACCAGCATGCTGATCAAGGTACTGCGGGTCAACAGCACCAGCACCACGGCCACCACCGAACCCAGCAGGTAGGGGTTGGCCAGGCTCAGGTCGAGCTGGTGACCGGGCAGGAAGATGATCGGCCCGCAGATCGCCGTGAGCATGCCCGGCACGGCGAAGCCGAGGAACTGCCGCGCATTGGAGCTCAGGCGCAGGGGCAGGCGTGGTTCGAGAAAGGCATAGCGGTTGAGGAACACCAGCGCGCCCATGCCGACGATCAAGGCAAAAATCATGACCGTGCTCCGCTGAATTTCTGGCAGACAAAGCCGGCACCCATGCCCAGCAAGCCGGCGGCCACCAGGCCGGTTTCCCACTGCCAGAAACTGAACAGCACCGAACTGAACAACGACACCGCGACGCAGACTACCGTGGGCAGGTTGCGCACCAGTGGGGTGATCAGGGCGACGAAGGTGGCGACGATGGAAAAGTCCAGGCCCAGCTGGTCCAGGTGCGGGATGTTCTGGCCCAGGATGATCCCGGCCAGGGTGAACAGGTTCCAGGCAATGTAGAAGGTCAGGCCCACCCCCAGGGCATACCAGCGGTTGAACTGCTGCTGGTCGTACTGGCTGGTCAACGCGAAGAATTCATCGGTGAGCAGGAAGCCCAGGCCCAGCCGCCAGCGGGTCGGCAGGCCCGAGAGCACCGGGCGCATCGACAGGCCGTAGAGCAGGTGCTGGGAAGTCAGCAGCAGGGTGGTCAGCAGAATCGAAAACAGGTTGGCCCCGCCCTTGATCATGCCGATGGCCACCAGTTGCGCGGCGCCGGCAAATACGATGGCCGACAGGCCCTGGCCTTCCCACGGGGTGAGGTCGGCTTCGATGGCCATGGAACCGGCCAGCAGGCCCCAGGGCGCGACGGCCAGCGATAACGGCAGGATGGCAACGGCGCCCTGGATGAACGCCTGGCGGGCAAAGGGTGGACTGGACATGGACATCTGCAACAACTGGAAAAGGTTGTACAGCATGCCAGAGCCGCGCGCGGGTGACTTGAACGATCTTGCTGTCAGCCATCACCCGCCGGGTCTGGCGCGCCTCAGTGATGGCTGCTCAGCAAGCGTTGTTGCGCGGCGTAGCAGCCATTGAGGTCCACGGCCTTCTGCCAGTAGATCTCGCGCTGCTGTGGGTCGAGATTGCCCTGCAGCCGATAGATCTCGGCCTGGTAGTCGCGCTGCCGGCCCCACTGCATCGCCAGGCCCTGGGGCTGCTCGCGGTTGCATTGCAAGCGCAGGGCGGGTTGCGGGTAGTAGGGCGCGAAGCGATTGCCGCGGGCCTGGAGGCTGTCGAGGTCGCGGCGAAAGGCGCTGCTTTGGCGGTAGTCGGCACACCAGCTTTCGATACCCACGGCCGCCGGCGCAAAACCCTGGGCCAGGCTGGTTTGCAACAGTGGGCAGGCCGCCGCCGGGATCCGCGCGGCAGGCAGGTAGGTCATGTAATAGAGGGCCAGGCGATAGCGTGCTACCGGATGGTCCAGCTCCACGGCCTTTTCCAGCAGGCTCACCGCAGGTGCCAGGGTGCGTCCCAGGGCCTGGCCTTGACGTGCCAGGTCCTGTTCGGTACTGCCGGTCTTGAGGCTGAAGCCGCTGTTCTGGTTGTCGGCCTGTTCCAGCATCTGCACGGCCTGGCGGTACAACAGGTCGGCGTGAGGGGCGATCTGTACGCTATCGGCCAGGGCGCCGGCCGGTACCAGCACGGCGAACAGGCCACGCAACAGGTGCGTTTGTATCGAGGTGAATCGCGGAGGCTGGCGACTGGGCATGAAAATATCGGTGCAGCGGTAAGTTTCAGGGTTCAATCCGACTGTCCATAGTGGGGTTCGAGGGGCCTGGAATTAAGGCTGACATTCTAACCTCTGTAGGATTCAGTCGAAACCCGTGTAGGGTCAGGGCAAAAGAATGTTGAGATTGTAGAACAGGCCGACGGTGGCGATCACCAGCAGCAGCGCACCGCTGGTCAGGCTGATCAGGCGCCGATGGCGTGGGCTCACCAACCGTGCGGTGAGGAAAATGTACAGCCCGAGGATGGTCAGGTCGATGGCTATCCAGACCAGCGACAGCAGCACCAGGCTGTGCTTGATGTAGGAAGTGACTTGTATGAACTGTGGGAAAAAGGCCACGAAGAACAGAATGTCCTTGGGGTTCGACAGGCCGACCACGAAACCTTGCCACAGACCGCTGCGCTGTGTCGGGGCCACGGCGGCAGGCGGGACGTCGGCCAGGGCCTCGGGCAGGCTGGCGATCGCCAGGTAACCGATGAACAGGCAGCCGAGCAGGCTCAGGCCTGCCAGCCAGCGCGGGTCGATGACCGCACTGGTGAGAATCACGCCGGCGGCCAGGGCGATCAGTACCAGCGAGGCGGCATTGGTGCCCAGGGCGGTCAGCAGCGCCTGGCGGCGACCGGCGCTGGCCGTGGTGTTGATGACCAGGGCCACCACCGGGCCGGGGGTGGCGATCAATAGCAGGACGGTCAGGGCGTAGGTCAACAGCAGGGCGGTGTTCATGGCATGACTCGCAGCGAAAGGGCAGGCGGGCATTCTCGGCAGCCCCTTTGAGCTTGTAAAACGCCTGTTGCTGTGGCCTTCTATTAGTTTGACTCATGCTTGAGGCCGGCCATGTCCGAACGAATTCCTGCCCTGCAAGCCTTGCGGGCATTCGAGGTGGCGGCACGCTATGGCTCGTTCACCCGCGCCGCCGAGGAACTGGTGCTCACCCAGGGCGCCATCAGCCACCACATCAAGACCCTCGAAGGTCTGTTCGACTGCGCCTTGTTCGAGCGTCGCGGGCCGAAGCTGTCGCTGACCGAGCCGGGGCGCTTGCTGGCCCAGGAGTTGAAGGTCGGCTTCAAGATCATAGAAAACGCCTGCGGCCTGCTGAAGAAGGACCGCCAGGACATCCGCCTCAAGGCGCCCTCGACCCTCACCGTGCGCTGGCTGCTCAAGGTGTTGGGCGAGTTTCGCCAGACGCCTTCACACAGCCGTGTGCAACTGTCCAGCGTGTGGATGGACGTCGATCGCGTGGACTTCTACAGCGAACCCTTCGATGCCGCGATCCTGCTGGCCGACGGGCGCTTCGCCGCCGATGTCGAGAGCATCAAGCTGTTTGACGAGTGGCTGGTGCCGGTCTGCAGCCCGGCCCATGGCGTTGCGGGCGAGCAGGGCCTGGACACGCTCAACCGGCATGAACTGCTGCACCCCTCACCGGACCGGCGCGACTGGCGGCGCTGGCTGAGCCGGTTGCAGGCGACCCAGGTGGCCCTGGACCGTGGCCAGGTGTTCGACTCCCTCGACCAGGGCATATCTGCGGCCCAGCAAGGGGCGGGCATAGCCGTGGTCGACCTGCTGCTGGCCCGGGGCGAGCTCGACGGCGGCCGCCTGGTGATGCCGTTTCCCCAGGCCGTGGCGACCGGCGAGGGCTACTACCTGGTCTGGCCCAGGACTGCCCCCCAGGCCCACCAGGTGCGGGTGCTGGGTGAATTCCTGGCGAGCCGGGTGCCCGGCCTGCCGCTGCAGGGCATCGATTATTTGTATGACTAATAGCACCCAGGCGCCTGTGCCGGACGTACAGCAGGGCTTTGTCCTGACCCGGCACTGGCGCGATACCCCGACCGGTACCTGCGTCGAGTTCTGGCTGGCCACCGACCAGGGCCCGCGTCGCCTGCGCCTGCCCCTGCAGACGTCGGTGGCGTTTGTGCCCGTTGACCATGGCGAACAGGCCCGGGCGCTGCTGCGCGACGAGCGCGGTGTAGAGTGGCGTGCGCTGGGACTGCGTGACTTCGAGCAACGTCCGGTGCTGGGGCTGTACTGTCGCCAGCACCGGCAACTGATCCAGATCGACAAGCGCTTGCGTGCCGCCGGGGTGCAGGTCTACGAGGCCGATGTACGCCCGCCGGAGCGCTACCTGATGGAGCGATTCATCACCGCGCCCGTCAGTTTCACCGGCACGCCGGAGCAGGACGGTGTGCTGTGCGATGCCCAGCTCAAGCCGGCCCCCGGTTATCGTCCGACCTTGAAACTGGTGTCGCTGGACATCGAGACCACCGAACACGGCGAGCTGTATTCCATTGCCCTGGAGGGCTGCGGGCAGCGTCAGGTGTACATGCTCGGCCCGGCCAACGGCGACCCTGAAGGGATCGATTTCGACCTGGAGTACTGCGACAGCCGCGCGCAACTGCTCGAACGCCTGAACGACTGGCTGGCCCTGCACGATCCCGATGCGATCATCGGCTGGAACCTGGTGCAGTTCGACCTGCGGGTGCTGCAGGCCCACGCCCGGCAGTTGCAGGTACCGCTGCGCCTGGGGCGCGGCGGCGAGGCGATGGAGTGGCGCGAGCACGGCAGCCGTGCGCATTTCTTTGCCGGCGCCGCCGGCCGCCTGATCATCGACGGCATCGAGGCACTGCGCTCGGCGACCTGGAGCTTTCCTTCGTTCAGCCTGGAGAATGTCGCCCAGACCTTGCTTGGCGAAGGCAAGTCGATCGACACGCCGTACCAGCGCATGGATGAAATCAACCGCATGTTCGCCGAAGACAAACCGGCGCTGGCCCGCTACAACCTCAAGGACTGCGAACTGGTCACGCGGATTTTCGCCCGCACCGAAATCCTTACCTTCCTGCTGGAACGGGCCACGGTTACCGGCTTGCCTGCCGATCGCAGCGGTGGCTCGGTGGCCGCCTTCTGTCATCTGTACATGCCCTTGATGCATCGCCAGGGCTTCGTCGCGCCGAACCAGGGCGAGCGTCCGGAAGAGGCCAGCCCCGGCGGCTTCGTCATGGACTCGCGACCGGGCTTGTACGAGTCGGTGCTGGTGCTCGACTACAAGAGCCTGTACCCCTCGATCATCCGCACCTTTCTGATCGACCCGCTGGGCCTGGTCGAAGGCTTGCGCGAACCGGGTGACGCCACCTCGGTGCCGGGCTTTCGCGGTGCGCGCTTCTCCCGTACCCGGCATTGCCTGCCGGCGATCGTCGAGCGGGTCTGGCAGGGCCGCGAGGCGGCCAAGCGCGAGCACAATGCGCCGTTGTCCCAGGCGCTGAAGATCATCATGAATGCCTTCTACGGTGTGCTCGGTTCCAGTGGCTGCCGCTTCTTCGATCCACGCCTGGCGTCGTCCATCACCCTGCGCGGGCACCAGATCATGCGCCAGACCCGCGAACTGATCGAGTCCCAGGGCTATGCGGTGATCTACGGCGACACCGATTCCACTTTCGTCTGGTTGAAGGGCGCCCATGACGAAGCGCACGCCGCCGCCATCGGCAAGCGCCTGGTGGCCCTGGTCAACCAATGGTGGCGTGAGCACCTGGGCGACACCTTCGAGCTGGACAGCGCCCTGGAGCTGCAGTACGAGACCCACTACAAGCGCTTTTTGATGCCGACCATCCGCGGTGCCGAGGAAGGCAGCAAGAAGCGCTATGCCGGGTTGGTCCAGCGCGACGACGGCCGTGAGGAAATGGTCTTCAAGGGGCTTGAAAGCGTGCGCACCGACTGGTCGCCGCTGGCCCGGCAGTTCCAGCAGGAGCTGTACGAACGCATCTTCCGGCGCCAACCCTACCAGGCCTACCTGCGCGAGTATGTGCGCAAGACCCTGGCCGGCGAGCAGGATGAACTGCTGATCTACCGCAAGCGCCTGCGCCGGCCCTTGGCGGACTACCAGCGCAACGTACCGCCCCATGTACGGGCGGCGCGCCTGGCCGACGACTTCAACGACCGCCAGGGTCGTCCGAGGCAGTACCAGAACGGTGGCTGGATCAGCTACGTGATCACCGTGGCCGGGCCTGAACCCTTGGAAACCCGGCATTCGGCGATCGACTACGACCATTACCTGACCCGGCAACTGCAGCCGGTGGCCGATGCGATTTTGCCCTTTGTGCAGGACGACTTCACCGCGCTGATCGATCGGCAGATGGGATTGTTCTGACCGACGTCTTGGTAACGTTGCGACTGCTGTGCAGTCGATCGCAGGCTTCGCCAGCTCCCACAAGGACAGTCGCCGCTACATGGGTAGCCGCTGCCGAGGAACGAGGCTGCGATCGACTGCGAAGCAGTCGCAATACGGGCACCTCGTTGTACCTGACAGACTGAAGTCACCTGGTTTTACGGCCGCTTCGCGACCGATCGCAGCCTGGCGGCAGCGGCTACACCATCAGGCAATCAAGACAGTCGCTCCCACAGGGGGGGTTACGCCTCGCGGATCAGCCACAGCGCCAGCATCAGCCAGGCGGCCGCCGCCAGGGCCGTCACCGTGCGCACATGGTTCCAGCGGTTCCAGCCCGGCACATAACGGTGCCAGGCCGCTGCCGCCTCGGGGCTGGCCGGGTCGAGGCGCGCCAGGGACTGGTTCTTCGGCACGTTGAACAGCATCGTCACCACGATATTGCCCGCCAGGTACAGGGCACTGCCAATCGCCATGCACAGGCTGCCCGGCAACGGCCAGCGCTGGTAGGCCCAGACCAGCAATGCCACGCAGGTCACTGCGGTACCCAGGAACAGGGCAAGGAACAGCCGGTTGAGCACCACCTTGTTGATCGACTGCATGGCCGCGACCGCACTCTGTTCAGGGATGCGTTCAAGGGCAGTCATGACGAAGTTGGAGAAGGCGAAGAACAGCCCACCCATCAATCCGCAGCCCAACGCCGTGGCAAGGATCAGCAGCAACAGCAGGGTATCGATGACACTCATGGTCTATCCTCAGATTCAGATGTCAGCCTGTTCTGGACGGCTCAAAGGCCTTACATGGAAACCGGAAGTTACCTTTGACTTGTCCACGGAATTCGTCCTGTAGTTTAGGCTCGCACCTCGGATCTTTCGTCGCGATCTGTAGTCTTTGATGCATGGAATTTGAAGGAGATGCGCATGCTCGTCCGGTCACTGACCCTCGCCACCTTGTTGGCCATTGCCGGCCCCGTCCTCGCCGACGACGCCCCCCTGACCCAGGACCTGTACAAGTCCCGCCCCTTGATCGTCATCGCCCCCAGCACCGCCGACCCGACCCTGCGCGGCCTGAACGAAGCCCTGAAGGATCCGGCGACCAAGAAGGCCTTCGATGAACGCAACCTGGTGCTGTACAGCGTGGCCGGGATGGTCGGCAAGCGTGACGACAAGAACCTCGAGCAGCAGACCACCATGGCCCTGATCCGTGAACTCAAACTGGGCGCGCGTACCGGTACCCAGGTGATCCTGGTGGGCAAGGATGGCGAGAAGCATGAGATCAAGCATGACGGCACGGTGGAACCCGAGTCGATCTTCAAGGCCGTGGATGAGCTGCCGGCCGCCGAAAAAGCGGTGACCCCACCCCCGGTGGTCACGGCCGCACCGGCGACGGAGGTCAAGCCGGGCAAGGATGGCAAACCGGTCAAGCCGGCCAAACCCGCCAAGCCGGCCGCGCCGCCCAAGCCGCTGGAAGACTGACGCGCCTCAGCTGCCCGTCCTGACCGTGCTCCACACCCGGGTACGGATCCGCTCCAGCTTCAGGGGCAGCGGTTCGAGGGCGAACAAGGTGTCGAGCACCGCCTGCGACGGGTACACCATGGGGTTGTCGCGAATCCGTGCTTCGACCAGTGCGGTCGCATCCTTGTTGGCATTGGGGTAGCCCAGGTAATTGCTCGACGCGGCGATGACCTCGGGCGTGAGCATGTAGTTGATGAAGGCCAGGCCCTGTTGCGGGTTGGGCGCATCCTTGAGCAGCACCATGTTCTCCTGCCACAACGGCGCCCCTTCGCGGGGGATGCTGTAGCGGATCTGCCGGCCATTGCCGGCGTTCTCGGCACTGAGCCTGGCTTCGAACACGCCGCCCGACCAGCCCAGCACCACACACACGTTGCCATTGGCAAGGTCGGAGATGAAGCGCGACGAGTCGAAGTAGCGAATGTGCGGGCGCAGCTTGAGCAACAGCGCTTCGGCCTTGCGGTAGTCGTCCGGGTTCTTGCTGTTGTACGGCAGGCCCAGGTAGTGCAGGGCGATGGGGATGATCTCGTTCGGCGCATCGAGCATCGCGACCCCGCACTCGCTTAACTTGGCCAGGTTGGCCTCGTCGAAGATCAGGGCCCAGGAGTCCACCGGTGCCTGGTCGCCGAGCAGCGCCTTGACCTTGTCCTGGTCATAGCCGATGCCGGTGGTGCCCCACATATAGGGCGCGGCATAGCGGTTGCCGGGATCATTGGCCTGTAGCTTGGCGAGGAACTTCGGGTCCAGGTGGGGGAAGTTGGGCAGCTGGCTGCGGTCGAGTTCGGCCAGCACCCCGGCCTTGATCAGGTTGGGTAGCAGGTCGCCGCTGGCGAATACCACGTCGTAGCCACTGCGCCCGGCCATCAGCTTGCTCTGCATCACGTCGCTGTTGTCGAACACGTCATACACCGGGGCGATCCCCGATGCCTGCTGGAACTGCCGGGGGGCGTCCGGGGCGATGTAGTCGTACCAGTTGTAGATGTGCACGCTGGGGGTGGCAGGTTCGCCGGCCTCAAGGCCAGTCGCGCCCAGCAATGCAGCCAGGGCCAGGGGTAAGCAGCGGATCGACTTCATGGGCACACTCCGGTTTTTGTTGTTGTAGGTGCGGCTAGGGGATCAGCAGTTCACGCAGGCCGTTGGCGTGTTCGATCCGCGTGCCCGGCAGGTGCAGGCGGCGATCGTGCAGGTAGTCGTAGTCACGGCGGGCAAGGGCAAGCTGTCCGAGGTCCAGTTCGACCTGCTGGCGGCACGGCTCGCGCCCGGCTTCGAAGCGCATCCGTCCCAAGGGGTCGACCAGGGCGCTGCCACCGGCGAACACCAGCCCGTCGCTGCCTTCACCCACGCGATTGACCATCAGGGCAAACGCCTGGTTTTCCTGGGCGCGGGCCATGATCGCGGTGCGGTGCACCGGGCCGTAGGGGGCCATGTTGCCGTTGCTGACGATGATCAGGTCGACGCCCAGCTGCGCCAGCGCCCGGCTGGTTTCCGGCAGTTCGATGTCGTAGCAGATCAGCAGGCCGATGCGCAGGCCTTTCCAGATTGTCGTGGCGTAGCGGTCGCCGGCCTGGAACAGGTCGCGCTCCGATGGCCACAGGTGGGTCTTGCGGTAGCTCAGGGCGATGCCTTCCGGTGTGAGCAGTACCGAGGTGTTGTAGAAGCGCTCGCCATCCCGTTCGGCCAGGCCGACCACCACCGCCACGCCACGCTCGCGCACGGCCTGTTGAACCGCCGCAAGGGCAGGGCCGTGGAGGGGCTCGGCGACGTCGGGCAATTGTCCGGCATTGGCAAAGCCCATCAGCTGGGTTTCCGGGAATACCAGCAAGTCGGTGTCGGGCTTGCAGGTGGCAATGGCGTGCAGGGTACGCTGCAGGTTATAGGCGGTATCGCCGTCACGGCCATCAAGCTGTACGAGTTCGATCTTCATCGCGGTTCCTTGTGCAGGTGTGGAACCGAGTATGCGCGGCCCGCTGCGGGCCGCACATCACAGCGATGGAGTAACCCTCAATGGGTAAGGGGGCGGGTCACACCGGGGTCCAGCGGCCCTGGTCCTGGTCCGAGCGTACGCAGGCGTCGATGAAGGCCATGCCGCGAAGGCCGTCTTCTGCCGTGGGGCACTGGTGGGCCAGCGGTGCGGCGGGGCGTTGTTCGCGGCGCGCGCGGATCAGTTCGGCGGCGTCGCTGTAGAGGTTGGCGAAGGCTTCGAGCAGGCCTTCGGGCTGGCCGGCCTTGATCCGCGTCGCCTGTTTTGCCGCCTCGCTGAGCCAGGCTTCGCCGCGGCGCAGGCATTGGTGCGGCTGGTCCTGGTGGCGCAGCTCCAGGCGCTCCGGTTCCTCCTGGTGCCAGTACAGCGAGCCGGTGGAGCCGAACACGCGAATCTGCAGGCCATGGCGATGACCTGCCGCCACGAAGCTGGCCCACAGCATGCCCCGTGCGCCGCCGTTCAGGCGCAGCTTGACGTGGGCGTTGTCGTCCGAGCGGCGGCCCGGTACCAGGGTGCTCAGTTCCGCCGAGACTTCACTGACCTCCTGGCCGGTGACAAAGCGCAGCAATTGATGCGCATGCACGCCGACATCGGCCAGTACCGACGAGGTGCCGGCCTGTTCCGGGTCGGTGCGCCAGGCCAGGCTCTTGACCCCTTGCTGCTCCAGCGGGTGGGTACCGAAGGCACTGGCATGCTCGACCTGCACCAGGCGTACCTCGCCGATGGCACCCCGGGCGATCAGCTCGCGGGCCTCGCGGATCATCGGGTAGCCGCTGTAGTTATGGGTCAGCAGTTGCAGCGCCGGGCCCCGGCGGACCCGGTCGAGCAGGGCCCTGGCCTCATCCAGGCTGGTGGCCAGGGGCTTGTCGCAGATCACATCGATGCCCTGTTCGAGGAACGCCAGGCTGGCCGGCACATGCACGGCATTGGGCGCCATGATCGCCACCGCCTGGATGCCGTCGGGACGATCGGCCTCGGCGCGGGCCATCTGCTGGAAATCGGCATAGGCGCGCTCGGGTGCAACGCCATAGGCCTGGGCCGCCGCCAGGTTGCGCTGGGGATCGCGGGCGAACACCCCGGCCACCAGCTCGAAGTGACCGTCCAGGTGGGCGGCGTAGCGGTGGGTGGCGCCGATCGACGACTCCAGCCCGCCGCCGACGAAGCCCAGGCGCAGGCGCTGCGCCGGGTTGGCCAGGGTCTTCATGCGGCACCCCCTTGTTGCACGCGCAGTTCGCGGGCGAAATGTTCGATGGCCAGCACATAGCCGTGGGTGCCGAAGCCGGCCAGCACCGCCTTGGCCACCAGCGACACATAGGAGTGGTGGCGGAAGGCCTCGCGGCGATGCACGTTGGAAATGTGCACTTCGATCACCGGTACTTCGGCGGCGATCAGCGCGTCGTGGATGGCCACCGAAGTGTGGGTCCAGGCACCGGGGTTGATGACGATGCCGGCGACCCGGCCGCGGGCCTGGTGAATCCAGTCGATCATCTGGCCTTCGTGATTGGTCTGCTGGAACTCCAGGGTCAGCTCCAGGCGGCTGGCGGCCGATTGGCACAGGGCCTGGACATCGGCCAGGGTCTCGCGGCCATAGACCTCGGGTTGGCGCAGGCCGAGCATGTTCAGGTTGGGTCCGTTGAGTACGAGCAGGGTAGTCATGGGCGCAGGTTTCCAGTCAGTGAAGTGGCGCGCAGGGCGTCATAGGTGGGTTTGTCCAGGGCCACGGCGTCATGCCGGCCAAGCTGGTCCATGGGGGTACGGTAGGTTTCCGGGGCGCTCCAGGCGGCGATGGCCGAGATCGCGGTGACCAGGCAGGTGATGCTGCCGATCAGAAGCGGCACGTTGTCCGAACCTGGCGGTGCCACGGCGGTGAACAGCGCCGGGAGCAGGGCGGTGAACATGTAGCCGACGTTCTGGGCGATGGCCATGGCCGAGACCCGGTAGTGGGTCTGGAACTGTTCCGGGAAGAAGCTCGGGAAGATGGCGTTGTAGCCCTGGTAGATCATCCCCCACATCAGCAACGAGGCGGCGAAGGCCAGGGGCAGGTTGTGCAGGCTGATGGCGTACAGGTAGAGGAAGGACATCAGCCCGCAGCCCAGGGCACTGCCGATGATCAACGGGCGGCGACCGATACGGTCCGAGAGGTTGCCGACAAAGGGAATCACCAGCACGGCGACGATGTTGCCGACCACCGGAATCCACAGGTACACGCTTTTGTCGAAGCCCACGCCATAGGCCGGCTGCACCGCGTAGGCGGCACCGAACACCGTGGTCACCACCGGGATCACGTTCATCAGCGACACCCCCAGCACCACCAGCATGCCGCGCCAGCTGTACTTGAAGGCCTCCTTGATCGGCGAGCGCTGGCGCTGCAGGTTGCCGGCCTTGCGGGTGAAGGCCTCGGGCTCCTCGACCTCGCGGCGGATGATGAAGGCGGCGATCAGCACGGCGGCGCTGAGCAGGAACGGAATCCGCCAGCCCCAGCTGTTGAACGCCTCTTCAGGCATGAAGTAGGCCAGCGGCAGGAAGATCGCCGCCGCCAGCACCTGGCCGGCCTGCACCCCTTGCAGGGTGAAGCTGGCGAAGAAGCCGCGGCGTCCGGGCGGCGCATGTTCAAGGATCATGGAACTGGCCCCGGCGATTTCCCCGGCCACGGCAAAGCCCTGGATCAGCCGCAGTACCACCAGCAGGGCCGGGGCCCAGTAGCCGATCTGGTTGTAGGTGGGCAGCAGGCCCACGGCAACCGTGGCCAGGCCCATGAGGAACATGCACAGCAACAGTACGTTCTTGCGCCCGCGGGTGTCGCCCCAGTGGCCGAGGAAAAAGGCCCCGACCGGGCGTGCCAGGTAGCCTACGCCGTAGGTGGCCAGCGAGGCGATGATCGCTACGCGCGGGTCGCTGGACGGAAAGAACACCTGGGGAAAGATCAGCGCGGCGGCCTGGGCGTAGATGAAGAAGTCGTAGTACTCGAGCGCCGAACCGACCCAACCGCTGGCGGTGGCTTTTTTCGTTTGCCGTGAGGCATGCAGCCTATCGGGATGACTGGCCATGGGGGTGTCTCCGTTTGTTGTTGTTATGGAGGTGAAGCGGGTGTCACAGCGATTCGGTGAGCACGATCTGGCCGCTGTGCGCGGCCTGGCTGATGGCCTCGACGATCTGCAGGTTGCGCAGCCCGTCGCGGACCGTCACCAGCGGCTCGGCTCGGCCCTGGATGACCTGGCAGAAATGCGCCAGCTGGCGTTGCAGCGGGTCGGCCTGGTCCAGGGGGGCGACGGCGGTGTTGAAGGGTTTCCACCAGGAGCGGTCCTGATCCTGCTCGTAGTACTTCAGGCGCATGCTCGGGATCGACAGCGAGCCACGGGTGCCGGCGATCACGTAGCAGTCTTCGTCGGCGTAGCTTGGGTAGTCGAGGTTCTCCCGGGCGGTCTGCTCCCAGCTGCGGGCGCAGGCGGCGGTGTCCGAGAGCAGGAAAGTGCCCAGGGCGCCGCTGGCGAAGCGCAGGCTGATGGCCACGCTGTCTTCCACGGCAAAGCCACGGGTGGCGCTGGAGGCCTGGGCCTGCACGGCGACGATCTCGCCGCACAGCGAACGCAGGTTGCCGATCTCGTGGATCATGTTGATCAGCACCGGTCCACCGCCGGCCTGGCGGCGCCAGGGGGCAGCATCGAAGTAATCGTCGGGCTTGTAGAACAGGGCGCTGCCCATCACCGCCACCAGGTTGCCCAGCAGGCCTTCGGCGATCAGTTCGCGGGCTTTTTCGAGGATGGCGCTGTGGGCACGGTGATGCCCCACCAGCAGCCGCGCCCCGCGTCGTTCGGCGATGGCCAGCAGGCGCTTGCCTTCTTCCAGGGTGTGGGCCACCGGCTTTTCGATCAGCGCCGGGACGCCGTGCTCCACGCAGGCCAGGGCGCCTTCGACGTGCAACTGGTTGGGGGTGGCGAGGATCACCCCATCGGGTTGCTGCGCAGCGAACAGCTGCTCCAGGGAGGAATACAGCGGTACACCGGCTGCGGCGGCCAGTTCGGCGGCAGCCGCGGCCGGGTCGACCAGGGCGCAGAGTTCGCAGGCGTTGCTGGCCTGGATCAGTTCGATGTGCCGGCGTCCGATCAGGCCGGCGCCGGCGACGGCGATGCGTAGGGTAGTCATGGCGCTCTCATTGTTCTTGTTGGACAAGGCAGACCGCGACGGCGGTTTTGTGAGAGGCTAATAAAAAACCCAGGGGAGATAATCGGGCCAAATGAAGAATCAGAATGCGCTGGTAGCGAATAATGAGCCCCTGCTGCGCGACCTGCAGCTGTTCTGCGAAGTGGCCCGGCGTTCAAGCTTCATTGCCGCGGCCAGCGAGACCGGGCTGTCGCCGGCCCATGTCAGCAAGCGCATCGCGACCCTGGAGACCCTGCTGGGGGTCAAGCTGTTCAACCGCACCACGCGCCGGGTGAACATCACCAGTGACGGAGAGGCGGCCTTCATCTGGGCGCAGAAGATCCTCGAAAATGTCGAGTCGATGTTCGAATCGTTGTCCGGAGCGCAGAGCGAGCCGCGCGGCACCTTGCGCATCAGCACCAGCCTGCGCCTGGGCCGGGAACACATCGCGCCCATCCTGTCGCTGCTACGTCGGCGGCATCCGACCCTGGATATCTGGCTGGAACTGCTGGACCGGCGGGTGGACCTGATCGGCGAGAACTTCGATATCGATATCCGGGTCGGCGAGGTGCAGGAGAAACACCTGATCGCCCATCGCATTGCCGAGAGCAAGCGGGTGCTGGCCGCCGCCCCCGACTACCTGGCCCGGCGCGGCCCGGTGCGGGTGCCGGCGGAGCTTGCGCAGCAGGATTGCCTGCTGTTTCGCAGCCGTGACGATCGCTTCGGGGTCTGGCGCCTGGTCGGGCCCGGGGGCGCCGAAACGGTCAAGGTCACCGGGCCCATGGCCGCCAACCACAGCGACATCGTCCGCCAGTGGGCGCTGGACGGCCACGGCATCATCATGGCTTCGTACTGGGACGTGTACGGCAATCTTGCGGACGGCTCGCTGGTGCGGGTGCTGCCGGCCTATCACCAGCCGGCGGATGTCTGGGCGGTGACGGCGGCGCGTTCGGCAAGTTCGGCCAAGGTGCGCAGCTGCGTGGCGTTCTTGCGCGAGCAGCTGGCACAGGGGCCTTATTCGCTGGCGGTGGGTGGCTGATGGCTGAAGCCCCGGCAATCCATCTATGCTTAGCCTCTCACTGGCATACAAGGACCCAGCAATGACCTGGTCAGCGGCGCAGTACAGCACCTTCGAGAACGAACGCACCCGGCCGGTGCGCGACCTGCTGGCGGCGTTGCCGCCGGGGTCCATCGCCACCGCCGTCGACCTGGGCTGCGGCCCGGGCAACTCCACCCAGGTGCTGGCCGAGCGCTATCCGCAGGCATTGGTGAGCGCTATCGACAGCTCCCGGGACATGCTCGACGCCGCCCGCCAGCGCCTGCCGGATGTCGAGTTCACCCTGGCAGACATCGGCGCCTGGTCCGCCCCCCAGGGTGTCGATGTGATCCTGGCCAACGCCTCGCTGCAGTGGCTACCTGATCACGCGCTGTTGTTCCCGCACCTGGTCAGGCAGTTGAACCGGGGCGGCAGCCTGGCGGTGCAGATGCCGGACAACCTCGACGAGCCGGCCCACCGCCAGGCCCGCGAAATCGCCAGCAAAGGCCCCTGGGCGGCAAAGATCGGCGCGGTCAGGCACCCGCCACGGCACGCCGCGAGCTTCTACTATGACGTGCTCAGCCCCCATTGCCGTCAGGTCGATATCTGGCGCACCACCTATTACCATCCGTTGATGGGCGGGGCGCAGGCGGTGGTGGAATGGTTCAAGGGGTCGGCGTTGCGGCCCTTCCTGGCGGCGCTGGACGCCGATGAGCAGGCGGACTTCCTGCAGTACTACCTGCAGGCCATGGCCCAGGACTACCCGCCAGCCGCCGATGGCAAGGTGTTGCTGCCGTTCCCGCGCCTGTTCATTGTCGCCAGCCGCTGAAGCTCAGGCGCTGGCGCAGCACCCGCAGATAGACCCCGGCATTGACCAGCACCAGCACTGACCCCAGCAACCACTGGATGCCCGGGGTCAGTCCGGCGGGGTAGATGATCGGCCAGACATAGTGCTCGATGAAACCGCCCTGGTAACCGGCAAGGCCGGCGGCGTGGCGCAGCTGGTTTTCCCAGTCGGTGAGCGGGCAGGGCAGGTGCAGGAATTCCACGGCGATGCCCCAGCACAGCGCGGGCAGATGCCACCACAGGGCGCCGCGCCACTTGAGCGTCAGCAGGCCGCCCAGCAGCACGAAGACAATGAACAGCAGGTGCAGCAGCACCAGGCCATCGGCGCCCAGGCGATACAGCATGTCGACCTCGCTGCGGTGGTTGCGCACGATCGCTACTCACCATGATAGAGGTGTTCGACCCGGCGTTGAGGGCAAGGCGACGAGGGAGGACTCCCCCGTCGCTTCGCCACGGCGTGCTCAGGACGCTTCGCGGTAGGGGTTGCGCGGATCGTGTTGCCAGTCGAGGAACGGCTTGCCGGTGTCCTGGGGCACCATCTCGATGCAGTCCTGGACCGGGCAGGTGATCTGGCACAGGTTGCAGCCCACGCATTCGGCATCGATCACTTCGTAGCGGTGGCTGCCGTCGGCCTGCCTGAGGCTGGCGATGGCCTGGTGCGAGGTGTCTTCGCAGGCGATATGGCAACGCCCGCAGCCGATGCATGCGTCCTGGTCGATCTTGGCGATGACCTGGTAGTTGATGTCCAGGTACTTCCAGTCGGTGGTGTGGCCCACCGCCCGGCCGCTGAAGTCGGCAAGGCTGCGGTAGCCCTGGCTGTCCATCCAGCGCGAGAGGCCGTCCTTCATGTCTTCGACGATGCGAAAGCCATGAAGCATGGCGGCGGTGCAGACCTGCACGGCGCCGCAGCCCAGGGCGATGAACTCGGCGGCGTCGCGCCAGCTGCCGATGCCGCCGATGCCGCTGATCGGCAGGCCACGGGTGGCCGGGTCGCGGGCGATTTCGGCGACCATGTTCAGGGCGATCGGCTTGACCGCCGATCCGCAGTAGCCGCCATGGGTGCTCATGTCGCCGACGATGGGCAGGGCGACCATGCGTTCGAGGTCGACGCTGGTGATCGAGTTGATGGTGTTGATCAGCGACACCGCATCGGCCCCGCCCCGGTGGGCGGCACGGGCGGACTGGCGGATGTCGGTGATGTTGGGTGTGAGCTTGACGATCACCGGCAGCGAGCAGTGGGTCTTGCACCAGCGGGTGACCTGCTCGACATACTCCGGCACCTGGCCGACCGCCGCGCCCATGCCGCGTTCGGGCATGCCGTGGGGGCAGCCGAAGTTCAGTTCGATGCCGTCGGCCCCGGTGGCCTCCACCAACGGCAGGATGGCTTTCCAGGATTCCTCGACGCAGGGCACCATCAGCGACACGATCAGCGCCCGGTCCGGCCAGTCCTTTTTCACCTGGGTGATTTCCCGCAGGTTGATCTGAAGCGAGCGGTCGGTGATCAGCTCGATGTTGTTGATGCCCATGACCTCGCGGTTGACCCCGTAGTGGGCCGAGTAGCGCGACGACACGTTGACCGCGGCCGGGTCTTCACCCAGGGTTTTCCAGACCACGCCACCCCAGCCGGCCTGGAAGGCGCGGACCACGTTATAGGCCTTGTCGGTGGGCGGCGCGGAGGCCAGCCAGAACGGGTTGGGCGCCTTTATACCGGCGAATTCGATCGACAGGTCAGCCATTTATGCAGCCTCCACGTTGAGCGTCAGTTGGGCATGGATGGCCTCGGCGGCCAGCTTGCCGTGCTGCACGGCCTGGACGGTGAGGTCCTGGCCCAGGTGGGTACAGTCGCCCCCGGCGTACACCCCGGGCAGGTTGGTGCGCATCTGCTCGTCGACGCGAATGCGTTCGCCGTCGCGGGCCAGGGCCTGGGCGCTGCTGTCGCTCAGGCCCTGGTCGTCGAAGGCCTGGCCGATGGCCTTGAAGATCGCATCGGCGGCCAGTTCGAAGTGCTCGCCGGTGGTCTGCAGGCGACCCTCCACCATCGCCGTGCGGGCAAAGCGCATGCCCCTGACCCGGCCCTGGTCGTCGAGCAGCACCTGCTCGGGCTGGGCCCAGGTCAGCAGGCGTACCTGGTTCTCCTTGGCGATGTGCTGCTCATGTTCGGTGGCACCCATGTCGGCAACGCCGCGGCGGTACACCAGGTTGACGTCGCGGGCACCGAGGCGGGCCATCTGCACCGCCATGTCGATGGCGGTGTTGCCGGCACCCAGGACGATGCAGCGATCGGCCAGGGGCAGGGTGGTGAGGTCGTCGGCCTGGCGCAGTTCGCGGATGTAGTCGGTGGCGGCCAGCATGCCCGGGGCGCTTTCGTCGGCCAGGCCCAGCTGGCGGCTGGCGTTCAGGCCAAGGCCGAGGAACACCGCATCGAACTGCTGCTGCAATTCGCCCAGGGTCAGGTTCTGGCCCAGCACCTGGCCGTGGCGGATCTCGATGCCACCGATCTGCAGGACGAAGTCCACCTCGCGCTGGGCGAAGTCGTCGACCACCTTGTACTTGGCGATGCCGTACTCGTTGAGGCCGCCGGCCTTGGGCCGGGCCTCGAAGATCACCACCTCATGGCCGTGCCAGGCCAGGCGATGGGCGCAGGACAAACCGGCGGGACCTGCGCCGACCACGGCAATGCGCTTGCCGGTGCTGGCGGCGCGCTGGAACGGGTGTTCGCTGAAGCCGGCGTTATCCAGCGCATAGCGCTGCAGCAGGCCGATCAGAACCGGCGCGCATTCCTGATGGTGGTTGCGCACGCAGGCCTGCTGGCAAAGGATTTCGGTCGGACAGACCCGTGCGCAACTGCCGCCGAGGATGTTGGCCGAGAGGATTTTCTCGGCGGCGCCCTGGACGTTCTCCTGGTGGATGTTGCGGATGAACGAAGGGATGTCGATGTCGCTGGGGCAGGCGTTGACGCAGGGGGCGTCGTAGCAGTACAGGCAGCGCGAGGCTTCCTGGGCGGCCTGGCGGGCGTTGAGCGGTGGGGCCAGGTCGCTGAAATGCTCGGCCAGGGTCGGATTGTCGGCGCTCGGTCGGGGGAGGTGGTTGAGGGACTCGATCACGGTGGTTTCCTCTTTTTCTTTTTTTTTGGGGAAGGCAATGCCTTCTATCGCGGGGCAAGCCCGCTCCTACAGGTGTTTTGTTCCCCTGTGGGAGCGGGCTTGCCCCGCGATACGCTTCAGCGCTTGACCGCAGTCGGTTGCGAATGCTCGGCCCGCTTGCTCAACAGGTCGAACACCGCCGGGTACGCCGGCCGCTCGACATAGCGCCCGGCGCCACGTTCGGCGCGCAGGTCGCCATTGGCCCAGACCAGCTTGCCCTGGCTGATGGTATGGCTGGGAATGCCGCGCACGGTCTTGCCTTCGAAGATGTTGAAGTCCACCTGCTGGTGGTGGGTGGCGGCGGAAATGGTGCGGGTGCCGTGCGGGTCCCAGAGCACCAGGTCGGCATCGGCGCCCACGCGCAGGGCACCCTTGCGCGGGAACAGGTTGAAGATCTTGGCGGTGTTGGTGGAGGTCAGGGCGACGAACTCCTGCATCGACAACCGTCCGGTATTGACCCCTTCGTCCCAGAGCACGGCCATGCGGTCCTCGATGCCCGCGGTGCCGTTGGGGATGCGGCTGAAATCATCGCGGCCGGCGGCCTTTTGCTCGGCGCAGAAGCAGCAGTGATCGGTGGCGGTGGTGTGCAGGTTGCCCGATTGCAGGCCGCCCCACAGCGCTTCCTGGTGCCCTTCGTGGCGTGGCCGGAATGGCGGGCTCATCACGTAGCCGGCGGCGGTCTGCCAGTCGGGATGGCGGTAGACGTCGTCGTCCAGCAGCAGGTGCCCGGCCAGGACTTCGCCGTAGACCTTCTGCCCGTGTTGGCGGGCGTAGGTGATCTCGTCCAGGGCCTGGCGGGTGGAGACATGCACCAGGTACACCGGCGTCCCCAGGGTCTGGGCGATGCGAATGGCGCGGCTGGCCGCTTCGCCTTCGACCTGGGAGGGGCGCGACAGCGGATGCGCCTCGGGGCCGGTGATGCCCTGGGCCAGCAGCTTGCGTTGCAGGTGATAGACCAGCTCGCCGTTCTCGGCATGCACGGTGGGCACTGCACCCAGCTCCAGGCAGCGCTCGAAGCTGGCGACCAGGGTGTCGTCGGCGGCCATGATCGCGTTCTTGTAGGCCATGAAGTGCTTGAAGCTGTTGACCCCGTGCTGGCTGACCAGCTCGCCCATCTCGGCGCGCACCTGCTCGCTCCACCAGGTGATGGCCACGTGGAAGCCGTAGTCGGCGGCGGACTTCTCGGCCCAGCCGCGCCACTGGTGGAAGGCTTCGAGCAAGGATTGCTGCGGATTGGGAATGACGAAGTCGATGATCGAGGTGGTGCCACCGGCCAGGCCCGCGGCGGTGCCGCTGAAGAAGTCCTCGCTGGCCACGGTGCCCATGAAGGGCAGCTGCATATGGGTGTGCGGATCGATGCCGCCGGGCATCAGGTACTGGCCGCTGCCGTCGAGCACTTCGCAGCCGGAGGGAACGTCGAGGTCGGTGCCGATGGCCTTGATCACACCGTCGGCGCAAAGCACGTCGGCACGATAACTTTCCTCATGGGTAATCAGGGTGGCACCACGAATCAAAAGCGTCATCAGAGGCTCCTCGCAGGCTTGACCGGCTGGTGCCGGTTCTAGGTTTTGTACTTAGCTGCAGCGTAGATCAGAAACCTGTCATCGCTGACAGGATTTGAATCTAGTAGGGGATCCTGGAGAGGGCAAATAAATTGTTTATAAGCTTATATTCATAATAAGTAATTGAATTTAAACAGATATTTGTATTGGGTCCCGATCAGGGAAAACGACCGGCGGTCCTGTCGTTCTTGACAGGTTGTGGAAATGGTCAAGATTTCAAATGGGCACCCGTGATTGCCCGAAATGCCTGTGCAAGCACCAAAGCCATCGACACGATGAGCGAAAAAAACACAACAACAGCGGAGCGGCCATGCAGCAGACCAGATCGCAGGTGAGCGAACGCGACGGCTTGTACGAACTCGACGCCGGCAGCGACGTCCTCGACAGCCCCCGGTACAACCACGACATCGCCCCGACCAAGGTGCAGGAGCGAACCTGGAACAAATGGCACATCACCGCGCTCTGGGTCGGCATGTCGATCTGCGTGCCGACCTACACCCTGGGCGGGGTGCTGACCGCCTACTTCGGCCTGACGGTGGGCGAGGCGCTGCTGGCGATCCTGCTGGCCAACACCGTGGTGCTGATTCCCCTGACCCTCAACGCCTTTCCGGGCACCAAGTACGGCATTCCCTTTCCGGTATTGCTGCGCTCGTCGTTCGGCATCATCGGTTCCAACGTGCCGTGCCTGATCCGCGCCCTGGTGGCCTGCGGCTGGTTCGGTATCCAGACGATGTTCGGCGGCCTGGCCATCCACCTGTTCCTCGGTTCACTGTCGGCGGACTGGAAGGTCCTGGGCGGCACCGGCGAGGTGATCGGCTTCATGCTGTTCTGGTGCCTGAACCTGTGGGTGGTGCTGCGCGGCGCCGAGTCGATCAAGTGGCTGGAAACCCTGTCGGCACCCTTGCTGGTGCTGGTCGGCGCCGGGTTGCTGGTCTGGGCCTTGCCCAACGTCTCGATCAGCGAGCTGATGGCCCAGCCACCCAAGCGCCCTGAAGGGGCCAGCGTCTATGGCTACTTCTTCGCAGGGCTGACGGCCATGGTCGGCTTCTGGGCCACCTTGTCGCTGAACATCCCCGACTTCAGCCGCTATGCCAGGAGCCAGAAGGACCAGATCCTCGGGCAGATCTTCGGCCTGCCGCTGACCATGTTCCTGTTCGCCGCCCTGGGCGTGGTGCTCACCGCCGCCTCGGCCTCGCTGGTGGGCGAGACCGTGTCCGACCCCGTGAGCCTGATCGGGCATATCCAGAGCCCGGTGTGGGTGGCCCTGGCCATGGCCCTGATCATCATCGCCACGCTGTCGACCAACACCGCGGCGAACATCGTCTCGCCTACCAACGACTTCCAGAACCTGGCGCCCAAGTGGATCGGACGGACTACGGCGGTGCTGCTCACCGGCCTGGTCGGGCTGCTGTTGATGGGGCATGAGCTGCTGAAGAAACTCGGCCTGATCGTCAGCGACGTCAGCCTGGAAAGCGTCTATTCCAACTGGCTGCTGGGCTATTCGAGCCTGCTGGGGCCAATCGCCGGGATCATGGTGGTGGACTACTTCCTGATCCGCAAACAGACCCTGGACCTGGCTGGCCTGTACCGCGACGACGTCTACCCGGCGTGGAACGCTGCAGGTTTCATCGCCTTCGGCGTGCCGGTGGTGCTGACCCTGCTGTCGCTGCAAAGCCCGGCGTTCAGCTGGTTCTACGACTTTGGCTGGTTCACCGGCTCCGCCCTGGGCGGCCTGATCTACTACGCCCTGGGCAGCCTCAAGGCCGCCCGCACGGCGAGCCTCAAACCTACCGTGTAACGCCAGGGCCCCCAGAGGCCCGGCACCTGACGAGGAGATGCGCATGCAAAGTACACAGGACGTGCTGCAATCGAGCTTGCGGCATATCAACGGCGAACGGCTCTGGCAGTCACTGATGGAGCTGGCCCGGCTGGGCGCCACGGTCAAGGGCGGGGTGTGCCGCCTGGCCCTGACCGACCTCGATCGCCAGGCCCGCGACCTGTTCGTGAAATGGACCCGGGAGGCGGGCTGCAGCGTGACCGTCGATGGCGTCGGCAACATCTTCGCCCGTCGCCCGGGGCGCAACCCGCAACTGCCACCGGTGATGACCGGCAGCCATATCGACACCCAGCCGACCGGGGGCAAGTTCGATGGCTGCTTCGGGGTGCTGGCCGGGCTGGAAGTCATGCGTACTCTCAACGACCTGAAGATCGAAACCGAGGCGCCGCTTGAGGTGGTGGTCTGGACCAACGAAGAAGGATCGCGCTTTGCTCCGTGCATGATGGGCTCGGGGGTGTTCGCCGAGAAGTTCACCCTGGAGCAAACCCTGGCCAAGACCGACGCCGAAGGCATCACCGTAGGAGAGGCGCTCAATGCCATCGGCTACGCCGGGCCACGAGCGGTCAGCGGACATGCGGTGGGTGCCTATTTCGAGGCGCACATCGAGCAGGGCCCGATCCTTGAAGACCAGCACAAGACCATCGGCGTGGTGCTGGGCGCCCTGGGGCAGAAGTGGTTCGACCTGACCCTGCGCGGTGTCGAGGCCCATGCCGGACCGACACCGATGCACCTGCGCAAGGACGCCCTGGTCGGCGCCAGCGCGGTGGTGGCGGCGGTCAACCGCGTGGCCCTGGAGCACCAGCCCCATGCCTGCGGCACCGTGGGTTGCCTGCAGGCCTACCCGGGCTCGCGCAACGTGATTCCCGGCGAAGTGCGCATGACCCTGGACTTCCGTCACCTGGAACCGGCGCGGCTGGATTCGATGATCGCCCAGGTGCGCGATGTCATCAGCAGCACCTGCCAGCAGCACGGGTTGAGCCATACCCTGACACCCACGGCGGATTTCCCGCCGCTGTATTTCGACCAGGGCTGTGTCGAAGCGGTGCGGGGGGCGGCCCAGGGGTTGGGACTGTCGCACATGGACATTGTCAGTGGTGCCGGGCATGACGCGATTTTCCTGGCCGAGCTGGGACCGGCGGGGATGATCTTCGTACCGTGCGAAGGGGGAATCAGCCACAACGAAATCGAAAACGCCGCCCCCGAAGACCTGGCCGATGGCTGCGCGGTGCTGCTGCGCGCCATGCTGGCGGCGGCGCAGGCGGTGGCGCGGGGCAGGGAGGCCGCGTAAGGTCGAAGGCCTTATCGCGGGGCAAGCCCGCTCCCACAGGGGAACTACACACCTGTGGGAGCGGGCTTGCCCCGCGATGTTGTCAAAGACTGTCCTGCACCATCTGCAAGAAGGTCGCCACCAGGCGCCGTGAGCTCTGTTCCCGCAAACACACCAGGGTCTCGGTCAAACGCCGCTGGCAATCGACGATCGGCAATGCGCACACCCGCGCATCGGCGCCAAACTCGGCCGCCGACACCACCCCCACGCCAATCCCCACCACCACTGCCTCCCGCGCTGCTTCCCGGCCTTCGACCTGGATCGCCGGGCGAATGCGCAGGCCCGCCCGTTGCATTTCTTCTTCCAGGGTTTGACGCGTCACCGACCCCGGCTCACGCAACACGATCGGCGTGTCATCGAGGTCGGCCAGGCTGATCGAACCCCGGCTGGCCCAGGGGTGGTGGTGGGAAACGAAGGCCACCATCGGGTCGCTGCGCATCGGCACGCAGAGCAGGCGCTCGTCATCCACGTCGCGGCCGAGCAGGGCCAGGTCGGCCTGGTAGTTGAACAGGCGCAGCAGCGATTCGTCGGTGTTGCCGGTCTCGATCTTCACGCTGATGCCCGGGTACTGCTCGCAGAACCTGGCGATCTGCGGCAACACGTGCACCGGCGCATCCACCGCCAGCACCAGGGTGCCGGTCTGCAGGGCGCGCGAATCCTGCAGCAGCTCGTGGGCCTCGGCTTCGCAGGCGAACAGGCGCTGGGTGATGCCCAGCAGGCGTTCGCCCAGGTCGGTCAGTTGCACCGAACGCTTGTTGCGATGAAACAACAGAACGCCAAAACGCTCCTCGAGTTTGCGCACCTGGTCGGAGATCGCCGGCTGGGTCAGGAACAGCCGTTCGGCGGCGCGGGTGAAGCTGCCGTGCAGGGCAACGGCATGAAAAGCTTTCAACTGGGCATGGGAAACCGACATTGCAGTACCTGCTACAAGCTGGGCTTATTTGTGAAATACGATAAATCGATTTTATTTATCAGTCAGTAATTGTTTCTATCTCTTTCAGCCCGTCACGTCACCTGCAGTGACCGACGGGTCATGGACCTGGCTGACACGGCATAACAAGATCCCATGCTCCCGGTTCCATCTGACCAGGTGACGGCCCCGACCGGCTGTCACGCAGTGCGCAACACAAGAACAAAACAGGCGTTTTTTGAAAATTCTGCCGGCACACTCAAGCTCCGAGGTCAGATCCACCATGAATAAACACATTGCAGATATAAAGCGTTGGCGCGTGCAGATCTTTGCCATCACCTGGATCGCCTACGCCGCGTTCTACTTCACCCGCAAAGCCTTTTCCGTGGCCAAACTGGGCATCGGCGAAGACCCAAGCTTTACCCTCGATAAAATGGCCATGGCCAACCTCGACGCCATCTACCTGGCGGCCTATGCCGTGGGGCAGTTCACCTGGGGCATGCTGGCCGACCGCTTCGGCCCACGGGTGGTGGTGCTGGGCGGCCTGGTGATTTCCGCCGCCGCCGCCCTGGTGATGGGCAGCTACGCGACCTTCCCGATCTTCGCTACCTGCATGCTGGTCCAGGGCCTGGCCCAGTCCACCGGCTGGGCGGGGCTGTGCAAGAACATCGGCAGCTTCTTTCCCTCGTCCCAGCGTGGGCGGGTACTGGGGCTATGGAGTTCCTGCTATGCCTTCGGCGGCCTGGTGGCCTCGCCGTTCGCCGGTTGGTGGGCCTACACCCTGATCGGCACCTGGCATGCGGCGTTTTTCTCCAGCGCCGCCGTGGTGGCGGTCGTGGCGCTGCTGTTCTTTATCTTCCAGCGCAACAAGCCCGAGGACGTCGGCCTGCCCGCGGTGGAGCCGGAGCCGGAAAGCATGGTGCCGGGCTCCAACCTGTGCAGCATCTGGGCGCCGCTGCGCGAGATCCTGCGCAACCGCACGGTGCTGACCCTGGGCCTGGCCTATTTCCTGTTGAAACCGGCGCGCTACGCCATCCTGCTCTGGGGGCCGGTAATCGTCTTCGAACAGATGCCGTCGGTAGGCAAGGTCGGTGCGGCGATCATTCCCACGGCCTTTGAACTGGCCGGGCTGCTCGGCCCGATCATGATCGGCCTGGCGTCGGACAAACTCTTCGGTGCCCGGCGCATGCCGGCCTGTGTGATCAGCCTGGTGGTGCTGACAGTCGTGCTGGCACTGTTCATGGGGGCGATGCAAAGCGGCAGTGTGGTGCTGGTGGTGGCGTTGTTGTTCGTCATGGGCCTGACCCTGTACGGGCCGGACTCGATGATCAGCGGCGCGGCCGCTATCGATTTCGGCACCGCCAAGGCGGGGGCCACGGCGGCCGGCTTCGTCAACGGCTGCGGGTCGGTGGGCGCGATCCTGGGCGGGCTGCTGCCGGGGTATTTCGACGGGGTCACCGTGTTCATCGTATTTGCCGGCTGCGCGCTGTTCTCGGCGCTGGTGCTGGTGCCGCACTGGAACAGCCGGCCGGCGACGGCTGAGCATACCCCGGCCGTTGCACCGAATACCGCCATGGCGATCAAACCGCTGCGTACTTGAACCCTAGTAAGGAAACCGACCATGAGACCCTTCTGGCTGCAACAGGCGCTGGACCAGGAAGTCGCGCGCCCATGCCCACCGTTGGCCGCTGACAGTCGCTGTGACGTGTGCATCGTCGGCGGTGGCTACACCGGTCTTTGGACCGCGCTGATGCTCAAGGCGCAGAACCCCGGGCTGGATGTGCTGCTGATCGAGGCCGACATCTGTGGTGCCGGCGCCAGTGGCCGCAACGGCGGCTGTGCGTTGTCGTGGTCGGCCAAGTACTTCACCCTCGAACGGCTGTTCGGCCTGCAGGAGGCGGTGCGCCTAGTCAAGGCGTCGGAGCAGAGCATTCATGCCATCGGCGATTTTTGCCGCGCACATGGCATCGACGCCGACTACCGCCTGGACGGCACCCTCTATACCGCCACCAACCGCGCCCAGATGGGCGCCACCGACGGTGTGATCGCGGCGCTGGAGCGCCAGGGCATCAACTCCTTCCGGCGCTTGCCGGTGGAGCAGGTGCAGCGCCTGGCGGGTTCGAGCAAGCACCTGGAGGGCTGGTTCTCGCCGGCCGCGGCCACGGTGCAGCCGGGCAAGCTGGTGCGCGGCCTGCGCCGGGTCGCCCTGGAACAAGGTGTGAGAATCCATGAAGGCACGGCCATGACCGGCCTGCAGCACGGGCCGCAAGCGGTGGTGCAGACCCCTGGCGGCAACATTCGCGCCGATCGCGTGGTGCTGGGCCTCAATGCCTGGATGGCGCGGGCCTTCCCGCAGTTCGAACGCAGCGTGGCGATCGTCTCCAGCGACATGATCATCACCGAGCCGCGGCCGGAACTGATGCGCCAGATCGGCCTGAGCAACGGCATCAGCGTGCTGGACTCGCGGATCTTCGTGCACTACTACCACAACACCAGCGACGGCCGGCTGATGCTCGGCAAGGGCGGCAACACCTTTGCCTATGGCGGCCGGATGCTGCCGGTGTTCGACCAGCCGTCGCCCTATGCGACGCTGTTGCAGCGCAGCCTGGGCGAGTTCTTCCCGGCCTTTGCCCAGGTACCGGTGGCGGCCACCTGGAACGGCCCGTCGGACCGCTCGGTAACCGGCTTGCCGTTCTTCGGTCGCCTGGGCGAGCAGGACAATGTGTTCTATGGCTTCGGCTACTCGGGCAGCGGCGTCGGGCCTTGCCACATGGGCGGGCAGATCCTCTCGTCGCTGGCCCTGGGCCTGGATAACGAATGGACCCGTTCGCCGCTGGTCAACGGCCCGCTGGGGTATTTTCCGCCGGAACCGATCCGCTACCTGGGCTCGTTGATGGTGCGCAACGCCATCCGTCGCAAGGAACAGGCCGAAGACCATGGCCACCGGCCACGGCGCCTGGATGTGCGCTTGGCCCGCTTCGCCGCGGCGGCAGGCAAGGCCGACAAGGCCTGAGCAGTTTTTTTGTCGATTGCCGGAACGAGGATGTATAAAATGCTCCCACTTTGCCGGTCGCTACCTGAACCGGCGCTTGAAACAAGAGAGTCGAGATGGGCGCACAGTGGAAAGCCAAGCATAGAGAAGCAGCAGCCAACGCCAAGGGCAAGATCATGGGCAAGTTGGCCAAGGAGATCCAGATCGCCGCGAAAGCCGGCGCCGACCCGGACATGAACCCACGCCTGCGCCTGGCGGTCGAGCAGGCCAAGAAGGCCTCGATGACCCGCGAGACGCTGGAGCGCGCCATTCGCAAGGGTGCCGGCCTGGATGGCGATGCCGTGCAGTACCACGCCGTGGCCTACGAAGGCTTCGCCCCGCACCAGGTGCCGCTGATCGTCGAGTGCCTGACCGACAACGTCAACCGCACCGTGGCGGCCATTCGCGTGCTGTTCCGCAAGGGCCAGCTGGGCGCTTCGGGCTCGGTGGCCTGGGACTTCAACCACGTCGGGCTGATCGAAGCCACCCCGGCCACCCCGGATGCCGATCCGGAAATGGCCGCGATCGAAGCCGGTGCCCAGGACTTTGCAGAAGGCGAAGAAGAGGGCTCGACCCTGTTCATCACCGACACCACCGACCTGGACGCCGTGCAGAAAGCCCTGCCGGCACAGGGTTTCACCGTTGTTTCGGCGAAGATCGGCTACACCCCGAAGAACCCGGTGAGCGGCCTGAGCGATGAGCAGATGGCTGAAGTCGAGGCCTTCCTGATGGCCATCGACGACAACGACGATGTACAGAACGTTTATGTAGGTCTGGCGGGCTGATTACAGCTTCAAGGTCCAATCGCGGGGCAAGCCCGCTCCCACAGGGATCACCGAACCCCTGTAGGAGCGGGCTTGCCCCGCGATGCTTCTGGCCCTGCATTTCTGCACATCCGATAAGACTTAAGTCAAATGGCGGCCCGGCCACACGGGTCCATAATCGATATTCGCCCTTTTTAACAACAACAATCCCAGGGTTCAGTATCGATGACTTACCAGCACAGCTACGCCCGCTCCATTGCCGATCCCGCCGCATTCTGGGCCGAACAGGCCAATGACCTCGCTTGGTATCGAAAACCCCTGCAGACCCTCACCGAAAACCCTGATGGCACCCACCAGTGGTTTGCCGACGGCCGCCTGAACAGTTGCTACCTGGCCCTGGATCATCAGATCGAGCAGGGCCGTGGCGAGCAGACGGCGCTGATCTACGACTCGCCGGTCACCGGCAGCCAGCAGCGTTTCACCTACGCGCAATTGCGCGATGAAGTCGCGCGCCTGGCCGGGTTGTTGCGCTCGCTGGGCGTCGGCAAGGGCGATGGGGTGATCATCTACATGCCCATGGTGCCCCAGGCGGCCATGGCCATGCTGGCCTGCGCGCGAATCGGCGCGGTGCATTCGGTGGTGTTCGGTGGCTTTGCCGCCAACGAGCTGGCGCTGCGTATCGACGATGCCAAGCCGTCGGTGCTGCTGACCGCTTCCTGTGGCCTGGAATTCGACCGGGTCATCGAGTACAAGCCGCTGGTCGACCGCGCCCTGGACCTGGCCCGCCATCAACCGCGCAATGTCCTGGTGCTGCAACGTCCGCAAGCGCGGGCGAGCATGGTCGAAGGCCGCGACCTGGACTGGCAGACCGCTGTGGCCGGGGTAGCGCCGGTGGCGCCGGTCGAGCTGGATGCCGCCGACCCGCTGTACATCATGTACACCTCCGGCACCACCGGCAAACCCAAGGGGATCGTCCGCGAAAACGGCGGCAACGCCGTGGCCCTGCGCTTTGCCATGCGCCATATCTATGGCATGCAGGCCGGTGATATCTGGTGGGGGATTTCCGATGTCGGCTGGGTGGTCGGTCATTCCCTGATCGTCTACGGGCCGTTGATGAACGGTTGCACCACGGTGTTCTACGAAGGCAAGCCGATCCGTACCCCGGATGCCGGCGCCTACTGGCGGGTGGTCGAGCAGTACCGGGTCAACGGCCTGTTCTGCGCACCGACCGCCATGCGCGCGATCCGCAAGGAAGACCCCGAAGGGGCCTTGCTACGCCGCTATGACCTCAGCTCCCTGCGCCAGCTGTTCCTGGCCGGTGAAAAGCTCGACTCCAGCACCCACCAGTGGCTGGAAGCGACCAGCGGCAAGCCGGTCCACGATCACTGGTGGCAGACCGAGACCGGCTGGCCGGTGACCGCACCTTGCGTGGGCCTGGACGGCAGCGCGGCGCGGCCGGGGTCGAGCAACCGGGCGGTACCGGGCTACAACGTGCAGGTGCTGGACGATGACGGCCACCCGCTCGGCGCCAACCAGCAGGGCTCCATCGTCATTGCCCTGCCATTGCCGCCCGGCTGCAGCCAGACCCTCTGGGGCGATCACCAGCGCTACCTGGACGCTTACCTGAAGACTTACCCGGGCTACTACCACACCGGTGACGGTGGCTACCTGGACGATGACGGTTTCGTCTACATCATGGGGCGCACCGATGATGTCATCAACGTCTCCGGCCATCGCCTGTCCACCGGCGAGATGGAAGACCTGGTCGCCCGTCACCCGGCCGTGGCCGAGTGTGCGGTGATCGGCGTGCATGACGATATCAAGGGCCAGGTGCCGCTGGCGCTGGTGGTGCTCAAGGATGGCCAGGGTATCAGCCAGGCGGCGTTGCAGAGCGAGCTGGTGGCCAGTGTGCGCGAGCAGATCGGTGCCCTGGCGTGCTTCAACCAGGTGCGCCTGGTCAAGCGCCTGCCCAAGACCCGCTCGGGCAAGATCCTGCGGGCGGTGCTGCGCAAGATCGCCGACCAGCAGGCCTACACGCCGCCTTCGACCCTGGACGATCCGGCGGTGCTGGGCGAAATCGAAGCGGTGCTGGCCAGCTTCGCCCGCGCCGGTTGAGGCACGCAGCCTGCCCGGCGCTCAGGCCGGGCAGGCCGCCGCGTGCGACTGCCTGAGCTGACCCAGGCGGCTGCGGGTGCGCGACAGGTCGGTAGCGCTGCCGGTGAGGCAGTCGTCGAGCGACGCGCAGCCAATCAGCATCAGGTGCTTGTCCTGGTCGTAGAGCACGTCGATCAGGTTGATAAAGCGCTGCTGCGCGGCGATCGAGCACTCTTCCAGGCGGGGCAGGCGCTCGATGATCCAGTGATCGTAACGGCTCGCCAGTTCCAGGTAATCCATGACCGCCGTGGGCTGCTCGCAGATATCGGCAAAGTCGAACCCGACCGTGCGCTGTTCGCTGAAGCGGGCCCGCAACGGGTGCTTGCCCACTTGCAGGCTCAGGGTGCTGTCGCCGAATTCGGGCAGTTGCAAGCCATGGCGCTGCTCGGGGCTGCCCGGCCAGAGGTAGTGACCGCGAGTGAAGCGCTGCTGGCTGCTGGCCGTGGACAGGCGGCGATAGTCCTGGTCGCCGCCGACTTCCAGCACCTGCATCTGTTGCTCGATCAGCGCGATCACCGGTTTGAACCGCTGGTGGTAGAGCGGATTGGGCAGCAGGCCCTCGGGGGCATAGTTGGAGGTCACCAGCAGGAAGACGCGCCGGGCGAACAGGGCCTGGAACAGGCGGGTGATCAGCATTGCATCGCCGATGTCGTGCACATGGAACTCATCGAAACACAGCACCTGGCAGCCCTCGAGCAGTTCATCGAGGGTGTGGGCCAGGGCATCGTCCTGATGACGATGGTCGAACATGCCCCGGTGCAGGCGGGCAAAAAAGTCGTGAAAGTGCACACGGCGCTTGTGGGCCTGGGGCAGGGCCTGGAAAAAACCGTCGAGCAACCAGCTCTTGCCGCGTCCGACCGCGCCATACAGGTACAGGCTGCGGGCCTGGCCGCTGTCGAGTCGGCCGGCCTGCGTGGCCAGGTCCTCGATCACCCGCAGCTGGCCCTGGCTCAGGGTGTAGCCCTGGGCGGCGGCCTTGTGGCGAAAATGCTGACGAACGGTAACGGCCAGGCCGCTGTGGTCTGGGCGCGCGCCGCTCAGGCGGTGGCGCAAGGCATTCAGGGGGGCGTGTATCCAGGCGGGCAGGGCAGGCAAACCGGGCTCCTCAAGGGCAACGGGACTCAAGGGCCAGCTTGAGCGAGCGCGGCTAATTTAACCAAATTGATCCCGTGCCGCCAGCGACGGGAACCTGTACCAGAGCTGGACATTCCCCCACAGGCTGGCAGGTTTTATCGGCACTGCTACCCTCAAGCGCAGATCAATCCCCCATCGTAAGGAAGCGAAGGTGAAAGGATGTGCTCTGGCCGTACTGCTGGGCCCGGTCATGATGACCCCGGCAATGGCCACCGATTTCATGGTTGAAGTCAAAGTGGAAGTCCAGCGCGGCTGCGTGCTGGTCCACCCACCCCGCGACGCCGGTGCCCAGGCCCTGGGCGTGCTGGACTTCGGCGTCACCGCGCGCCTGGACGATCCCGCCGGGCCGCGCACCGGCGCGCTGCAAAGCCAGCGACCGCCGCGCCTTGAATGCAACCCCGACACCCGCTACCAGGTGCAGGTCGATGGTGGCCAGCACGGTGGGGTGGGCGAGGTGCGCTACCTGGCCAGCAACCAGCCGTCGGCACGGCCGATTCCCTATCGCCTGTACCAGGACCCGGCCTGGCGCCGGCCGTTGCCGGTCGATGTCGCCCAGTCGGCCCGGGTGCCTTCCAGTGGCTCGGTGGAGCTACCGCTCTACGCCCGTATCGACCGCCTGGCCCAGGTGCCGGCGGTCGGTCGTTATTCGGACCTGCTCAAGGTCACCGTCATCTGGTGATGGCATCGCCTTGAGCCTGCTAAAGGAACTGGCAGCATGAAAAGCGTCCTGCTGTTGGGTATAGGCCCGTTGTTGCTGGTCAGCCCCGATGCCTTTGCGGCCATGAGCGGGCATATCCAGGCGCGGCTGGTGATCAGCGCGGCCTGCCAGATCAGTGGTGATCCGGGCTCGGCCATCGACAGCCCGGGAACGGGGGTGCTGGACTTCGGCAGCCGCGGTCCGAGCTGGACCGATGCGCTGCACGCGCGCCTGGATGAAAGCGTCGGGGACGGCACGCTGCAGGTGCGTTGCAACCCTTCGGTCCGCGCCTTCACCGTGAGCATCAATGGCGGCGCCAACGGCGACGGTGCCACGCGCCGGCTGAGCAATGGCCGCGAGCTGATTCCCTATCAATTGTCGGCCGATCCCTCGGGCAGCGCCCGCTATGGCATCGGCCAGCAACGCAACTTCTCCGTCAGCAGCGCGGCGCAGATTCCCATACCCATCTACGGCGCGGTGGTGGCCCACCCCAGGGCGCTGCCGGCCGGTATCTACCGCGACACCCTGATGGTGACCCTGGACTGGTAACACAAGGAGTGACTCATGCAGCCGTACATTTCCCGCTTCATCTACGCCGGCATCGGCCTGGCGCTGTGTGGCCAGGCCCAGGCCGCCACTGTGACCGGGCAGATCAATGCCAGCCTGACACTGGTTGCCAGCTGCCAGGTCAATGGCGCGACCGGCAACACCGGGGTGGATTTCGGTGCACTGGACTTTGGCAGCCAGGACGCGCTGTTCAGCCAGGCGCCGGGGCAGGTGCTCGGTGGCGGTGGCGGGGCCCTGAGCATCCTGTGCTCCAGCGGTACGGTGCCGGCTGTGAAGGTGGGCGCCGGTAGTCATGACAACCAGTCCGCCGGTGGCACCCGGGCGCTGGCCGACGGCGTCGGCAATTTCGTGCCTTACGACTTCTACACCGACGCCGGGCACACCCAGGTGCTGGCCATCAATGGCGTGATTACCCTGCCGACCAGCAGCGGCGTGGCACAGACGGTCAATCTCTACGGCCTGGCCAAGGGCAAGGCGGGCCTGCCGGCCGGGGTGTACAGCGACACGGTGGCGGTCGAGCTGAGTTTCTGAGCCGTGCGCGCCGGGCTATCGATGCTGCTGGCCGTGCTGGCCGGTGCTGTAGCGCTGCCACTGGATGCGGCCACCACCAGCACCTTCCAGGTCAGTGCCACGGTGACGGCAGGCTGCCTGGTGGTGGGTGGGGTGAGTACCTACGGCAACCTGGATTTCGGCAGCCATTCGGCGCTGTCGACCGGCAACGTCAGCACGGCGCTGGGCGGTACCACCGTGACCTTGCAATGCACCCCGGGGGTGAGCCTGAGCATGCGTCTGAATGGCGGCCAGAACAGTGCCGCCGGCATGCGCAACCTCAAGCGCAGCAGCGGCACCGCGCGGGTGGCCTATCAACTGTTCGGTGATGCCGGCCTGAGCCAGGTACTGGGCATCGACCAGAGCGTGGCGGTGAGCTACAGCGATGCCACGGCCATCAAGCTGCCGGTCTACGCCCGTGCGCAATTGACCGGCAACCTGCCCGCCGGCAGCTACACGGACGTGGTGCAGGTGGTACTGAGTTTCTGAAGGGCAATCAATGGAATTTACGACAATAAGGACATACGCCATGGGCACAGGCGCTGGCCGTAAGGGCGCACGCTTCAACCTCCTGGCCTGTGTGCTTGCCCTGTTTGGCAGTGCAAGCACACAGGCCGCCACCTCGGTGCTGATCTGGCCGATCGACCCGGTGCTGGAGGCCGACCAGAAGGCCGGTGCCTTGTGGCTGGAAAACCGCGGTACGACGCCGGCCAACCTGCAGGTACGGGTGTTCGCCTGGCGCCAGGGCGACTTCGACGACCAGTACCAGGCCCAGCGCGAGATCATCGGCAGCCCGCCGGTGGCCAACATCGCCCCGGGGCAGAAGCAACTGATCCGCCTGACCCGCACCGGTGTTTCGCCGGTGGGCCAGGAGCAGGCCTACCGGATCATCATCGACGAGATTCCCCAGGCGCTGCCGGCCGCTGGCGACGCTGACACGCCACAAGCGGCGATCCGCTTCCAGATGCGCTACTCGGTGCCCCTGTTCGTCTACGGCCAGGGCCTGTGGGGCAAGCCGGATGCCAGTGGCCAGCGCGATCCGGGCGGGGTAGGCAAGCCCGCGCTGAGCTGGCGCCAGGTGTCGGTGCAGGGCCGTCCCTACGTCGAGATCCGCAACACGGGGCCGGTGCATGCGCGCCTGACCGATGTGGTGCTGCAACAGGGCGGGCAGCACAAGCCACTGGTCGAAGGCCTGCTCGGCTACGTACTGCCGGGCGCCAGCATGCGCTGGCCAGTGCCGCAGGCGCTGACCGCAGCGACCGTGCTCAAGGGCCGGGTGAACGGCCAGGAGGCGGCACAAACCCTGAGCCAGGGGCAGTGATACCGCGCTGAGGATGCAGCGACAGGGGCCAGGGAGGACCCGGTGATGGTGAGATACGGTGCGTGAACAAGGCTCGGGCCTACCCCTGCGCGTGTGCGCTGACGGTATGTGCGCTGCTGGCGCAGGACGCTGGCCCGCTGTTTGCCGGGCAACTGCCGCCTGCGCCGACGAGCCTGGAGGCGATGGGCGACGCCCAGCTGTACCTGGAACTGGTGGTCAATCAGATGAGCAGCCCTGAGCCGGTGCCGGTGCAGCAGCGGGCCGGGCGGCTGTTCATGGCCACCGCGGACCTGGCGGCGGCGGGCGTCCAGGTGCCGGGGCTGACGGCCGGCGAAGTGGCGCTGGACACGCTGCCCGAGCTGCACAGCGACTATGACAGCCAGGGCCAGCGCCTGCTGCTGCAGGTGCCCGCCGCCTGGCTGCCGAACCAGCGCATTGGCGACACCCGGCTGTATCCGGCCAGCGACGCGCGCAGCAGCTTCGGCGCGCTGCTGAACTACGACCTGTACCTGAACGACACCGACGATGGCGGCACTTACCTCGCCGCCTGGAACGAACTACGCCTGTTCGACAGCTGGGGCACGCTGTCGACCACCGGGCAATGGCGCCAGGCCCTGGGCGGCAACGGTTTCGACGACAGCCAGGAGGGCTTTCGGCGCTACGACACCACCTGGCGCTACACCGACGAAGCGCGGCTGCTGACCCTGGAAGTGGGTGATGTGCTGAGCGGCGCCTTGCCCTGGACCGGCTCGGTGCGCCTGGGCGGCGTGCAACTGTCGCGGGACTTTGCCGTACGCCCCGACCTGGTCACTTATCCGCTGCCGGCCTTTGCCGGTGAAGCAGCGGTGCCGTCGTCACTGGACCTGTTCATCAACGGCTACAAGAGCGCCAGTGCCGAACTGCAGCCGGGGCCCTACACCCTGACCAACATCCCGTTCATCAACGGTGCCGGTGAAGCGGTGGTGGTGACCACCGATGCCCTGGGCCGGCAGGTGTCCACCACCTTGCCGTTCTATGTAACCAGCAGCCTGCTGCAAAAGGGCCTGAGCGACTTCTCCCTGGCTGCCGGCAGCCTGCGCCGCGACTATGCCTTGCGCGACTTCGCCTACGGCCCTGGGGTGGCAAGTGCCAGCCTGCGTCATGGCCTGAGCGACAGCTTCACCCTGGAAACCCATGCCGAGGCCGCCGAGTCGCTGACCCTGGGCGGCGTCGGCGGCAACCTGCAGGTGGGCAACTGGGGCGTGGTCAACGCCGCAGTCAGCCAGAGCCGTTTCGACAGCCGCAGCGGCCAGCAATTGAGCCTGGGCTACCAGTACAACAGCCCGCGCCTGGGCTTCAATTACCAGCGCCTGCAACGGCATGGCGATTACGCCGACCTGTCGCTGGTCGACAGCCCCTACACGCGCCTGAGCCAGCGCAGCGAGCAGCTCACCCTGAGCCTGAACCTGGACCGCTACGGCAGCCTTGGCGCCGGCTACTTCGACGTACGCGCCGGCGACGACAGCCGCACCCGCCTGCTCAACCTGAGCTGGAGCAAGCCGTTGTGGGGCAACAGCAGCCTGTACCTGTCGGCCAACCGCGAGGTCGGTGACAGCCAGTGGGCACTGCAGGCGCAGCTGGTGATGCCGTTCGACCTGCACGGCACCTTGAGCCTGGGCCTTGAGCGTAACCAGCAGGGCGAGCACCTGCAGCGGGTCAACTACAGCCGCGCCGTGCCGGTGCAGGGCGGCGCGGGTTTCAATCTTGGCTATGCCGATGGCGACCGGCAGGCCTATCGCCAGGCCGACCTGACCTGGCGCCTGCAGGCCGTGCAACTGCAGGTCGGCGCCTATGGCAGCAGCGACGACACCACGCGCTGGGCCGATGCCAGCGGCTCGCTGGTGTGGATGGACGCCGGGGTGTTCGCCGCCAACCGTATCGACGACGCCTTCGTGGTGGTCAGCACCGACGGCTTTGCCGATGTGCCGGTGCGCTACGAAAACCAGCTGGTCGGTCGCACCGACCGCAACGGTCACCTGCTGGTGCCCTGGAGCAGCGGTTATTACCGGGGCAAGTACGAGATCGATCCGATGGAACTGCCCAGTACCGTGCAGGTGCCTGAGGTCGAGCAGCGGGTGGCGGTGCGGCGTGGCACCGGCTACCTGCTGGCGTTTCCGTTGCGCTCTGTTGTGGCAGCCAGCCTGCACCTGGTCGATAGCGCGCAGCGAGACCTGCCTCTGGGCAGCCAGGTGCTCCACGAAGAAAGCGGCAAGCGCACGGTGGTGGGCTGGGACGGGCTGGTGTATCTGGAGGGGCTGGCCGAGCACAACAGCCTGGTGGTGGAGCCGGTTGGCGGTGGTCGCTGCCGGGTGAGTTTCAGTGCCTCCGGCGATCAGGCGCAGGTGCCGCTGATCGGGCCGCTGGTGTGCCAATGAAGCGCGGCTGGGCGAGCTTGATACTGCTGGCCAGTGCCCAGGCGCAGGCATTGTGCGACGTGGTGAGCACGACGCCAGCCAGCTTCGGCTCGGTCAGCTCGACCCTGGTCAACACGGTGGTGCAATCGGCTTCCACCGGCAATGCCGGCCTGCGCTGCACGGGGTCGCTGTTGAGCCTGCTGGCCGCCGATGACCACTTCTATGCGACCTTCACGCCCACCGCTGGCACCACCGGGCTGGTCGGGCCCAGCGGCGATGTCATCAACTACACCTTGTACGCCAACAACACCAGCAACTTCGCCATCGCCCGCAGCACCCGCTACGACTTTGCCCGCAACGGTATCATCGACGCCCTCGGGCTGCTCAACGGCACGACGCCCAAGACCGTGCCGATCTACCTCAAGACCCAGATCGGCAGCACGGTCGCGGCCGGGCTCTACCAGGAAACCTTCAGCGTGGAATGGGACATCAACTACTGCTACGGCATTGGTGTGGGCAACATCTGTCTGGGCCGCCAGGTGCTGAAGCAGAGCACCAGCCTGACCGTCAGCCTGACCGTCACCAACGATTGCCAGATCACCAGCCCCGACATCAGTTTTGGCACAGCGCCGGTGGTCGCCGGTTTCAGCACGGTCAACAGCAACGTCAACGTCGCCTGCACCAAGGGCAGCCATTACACCGTGGGCCTGGACGACGGGCAGAATGGCGCGGGCGGGCGTCGGCGGATGAAGTCGGCGGCCAACAACTTTCTCGCCTACGACATCTTCAAAAGCGCTGGCACCGTGCGCTGGGGCAAGCTGAACAGCGCGCGCCGGGCCAGCAGCGATGCCGACATCAACCCGGGGGCGGGCACCGGCAGCGGCAGCCAGGTGTTCAACTACAACGCCAGGGTCTACACCGACCAGGCCACGCCGCCGGCCGGTACCTACCTGGACAGCGTGATCCTCGACGTGCAGTTTTGAGTGTGGGAGCAACTGCCTTTGTGGGAGCGGGCTTGCCCCGCGATTGCGAACAGCCAGCCACATTGCATCGCGGGGCAAGCCCGCTCCTACAGCGCCCCGTTTCAATCCCCGGCCTGGGCTTGCAGTACCAGCTGCCCTTCAACTTCCCTGGCCAGCCCGCTGGCCAGCAGCAGGGGCACCAGGCGCTTGTGCAGTCCCGGCTCGACGAAGGCGCGCAGGGTGTCCAGGTCGAGCGCGCCCAGCGGCGGCAGTTCGGCCTTGGTGTACGATAGCCAGGCCTTTTTCAGGACCATCAGCACGTCACTGCCCGAGGTGGTGGCAAAGCGGCGATGCAGTTGCTGGCCTTCAAGGACGAAGGTGTGGGCATGTTCATAGCCTGACTCGTCGCCGGCGCCGGCCAGGCAACGGCTGCAACGGCAGGGGCCGTCGCCGAAGGCCTTGTCCAGGTAGGCGTTGAAATCCACCACAGGCTTGAGGCCCAGGCGCTTGTCGACTTCGAACAGGTCCGAGGTCAGGTGTTGTTCAGCGGTCAATGTTGTTTCCCTGATTGATCATGGCGGCCACGCACAATACCCTAGGCGCCCGCGCGCGTCAGCAGACGCCGATTTATCCGCCGTTGGAGTTCAAGCATGTACGACTACACAGCCACCGTCACCGTCAGCCAAGAAGACAGAGGAGGGGACGTGGAGGCCGTTGAGAATGTTGATATCCGCGTCGGTCTGGAGGCAGTCACCGAGACATTGAAGAAGGTCCACTTCGTCGGCACCCTGGCCGCGCCCGAGGGGGCCACGCATATCTGTGTGACCCTGGAGAATGGCCTGACGTACTACGGCCCGATCGTCAATGGTCACGCCGAGCTCGAAGGCGGCTGGATCGCCTTCGAAAGTGACATGCTCACGCCCAAGGAGCTGGGTCTGTAACGAGCGTCGTCCCTTCAGGCCAGCACCGCCGACCAGAACAGCCCGGCCAGGTACAAGGCCACGCCGAAGACGCCATGGGCCAGCAGGCTGCGGGCCCGGGCGGCTGCCGGATTAGGCGTCTTCGAGGCGAACAGGCCGGCGCCCATGCCCGGTTGCATGATCAGGAAGGGCGCCAGCACCGTGGCCACCCCCAGCGCCAGCGCCGGCCACAAGGTCGGCTGGTGCACCCACTGCACACCGTTCAACGCCAGCAGCAGCGCGGCGAAGCCGATGCCGATCAGGTAGTGGGTAGACCAGCCCAGTACCCGTTCTGTCGGCAGGGCCTGGGCCTTGGCGATGCTGGCGTGGAAGAACTGCCCCCGGGGCATGTACCCCACCCAGCGGCCGACCAGGGCCCAGTTCGGCCCGGGCATCCCCAGCACACGCTGCTGGAACAAGGCCCACAGGTCGGCCAGGGCGGTGGCCGTAAGGCCGATCAATACGGCCAGGACGAGTCCTTCAAGCATGGGGCATCTCCTTCCCTAACATTCAATGGAATGAATGACAGGCCAATGCTACCCAATACGCCCCGGTATCTGCAGCACTCAGCCGTCAGACCAGGGCTGCCAGACACTGCTCGAGGATGTCCAGGCCCTCGTTCAGTACCTCAGGCTCGATGGTCAGCGGCGCCAGCAGGCGCACAATGTGCCGTGCCTTGCCGCTGGGCATCAGCAACAGGCCGGCTGCCCGGGCCGCTTCCAGCAACTGTGCCAGTTGCGCCGGTGCCGGAGCGCCCCCGGCATCGACCAGTTCGATGCCGCGCATCGCCCCGGTGCCGGTCAGGCGGCCCAGGTAGGGCGAGACCTTCTGCGCCTGCCAGCGCTGGTAGCGGCTGACAATCGCGCTCTCCTGCAACTCGCCCCAGGTGGCCAGGTTGGCGTCGGTCATCTGCTCCAGGGTCGCCAGGGCCGCCGCGCAGGCCATGGGGTTGCCCGAATAGGTGCCACCCAGGCCGCCCTTGGGCAGGCTGTCGAGCAGGTCTTTACGGCCGACCACCGCACCCAGCGGCATGCCGCCGGCAATGCTCTTGGCCAGCAGCAACAGGTCTGGCTCGATGCCCAGGCGCGGGAAGGCGAAGCGCTGGCCGGTGCGACCGAAACCGGACTGGATCTCGTCGGCGATGATCAGGATCCCGTGGCTGTCGCAGAAACGGCGCAGTGCCCGGGCAAAGGTCGGGTCCATGGCCAGGAAGCCACCTTCGCCCTGGACCGGCTCGAAGATCACCGCGGCCACTTCATTGACGTCGATCTCGACGCTGAACAAGCGCTCGAGGGCCTGCTGCGCCTGCTCGCCGGTGACGCCGGTGTCGGCGCTGGGGAAGGGCAGGTGATAGACCGGCCCGGGCAGCACACCGACCCGCTGCTTGTAGGGCGCGACCTTGCCGTTGAGGTTGAGGGTTGCCAGGGTGCGGCCATGGAAACCACCGTCAAAGGCGATGATCGCGGTCCGGCCGGTGGCGCCGCGGGCAATCTTCAGGGCGTTTTCGGCAGCCTCCGCGCCACTGTTGGTCAGCATGCCGCTGAGCGGGTAGGACACCGGAACGAAGTCTGCCAGGCGCTTCATCAGGTCGATGTAAGGCCCATGTCCGGCGGCATTGAAGGCGTAGTGGGTCAGGCGCGTCGCCTGCTGTTGAATGGCGGAGACAATCGCCGGATTGCAATGGCCCAGGTTGAGCACGCCAATACCGCCGACAAAATCAATATAACGTTTACCGTGGGTATCCCAGACTTCTGCGTTCTTGCCGTGGGAAAGTGTAATCGGGTGTACGACGGAGATGGACTGGCTGATATGTTCGTGACTCATGTGCACGCGCTCTTTGGCAAGTTATGCGCGTATCTAAGCGAGACAGGCAGCGTGAGCACAAACGAATTAAAGGATTGCAATCATTCCGCTAAATCATGAAGTTGTGCCTGCATCGCTACCCGCTCGCGTATCCATTGAACAAAGGCATGCACCTTGGGCACCTCGGCGGCATGTTCGGCATGGGCAATGAAATGCGAGCCCTCGCTGCCCTTGGCATGGCTCCAGGCGATCACCAGCTTGCCTTCGGCCAGTTCCTCGGCCACCAGGTAGTGCGGGATCAGGGCGATGCCACAACCGGCCTGGGCGGCGCGAATGCACATGGAGAAGGTGTCGAAACGCGGGCCGTGGTAACTGTTCTGGCTGTGCAGGCCAAGGTCCTGGAACCAGTCGTGCCAGGCTTCCGGACGCGAGGTGCACTGCAGCAGACGCTGGCCGGTGAGGGCGCTGGCGCTGTCGAAGCGGTGCAGTGCCAGCTGCTGCGGTGAACACACCGGCACCACATGCTCGTTGAACAACTCGATGCAGGTGGCGCCCGGCCAGGTGCCCTGGCCGAAGAAAAAGGCGATGTCGGCCTTGGCCTGGATCAGGTCGAAGGGCTCCAGGTCGTTGCGCACATCGAGGTGGATGCGCGGATGGCGCTCGCCGAAGCCCTTGAGGTTGGGCACCAGCCAGCGCTCACCGAAGGTCGGCTGGGTGGCGATGCGCAGTACCTCGGTTTCGCCGCCGTAGCTGAGGATGTAGCGGCTGGACATGTCCAGCTGGACCAGGATCTTGTTCACCTCGGCCAGGTACAGGGCGCCAGCCGGGGTCAGGTGCAGGCGCCGGCGAATGCGCTGGAACAGCGGGTGGCTGAGCATGTCCTCAAGCTGGGCGACCTGTTTGCTCACTGCGCTCTGGGTCAGGTGCAGCTCTTGCGCGGCGCGGGTGAAGCTCAGGTGCCGGGCGGCGGCTTCAAAGCACTGCAAGGCGGTGGTGGACGGCATCAGGCGTTTGGACATGGTGGGTCGATCCGGCGAAAAAGGCGTGAGGTCATTCCTAAACGGAATCATGTGTGTCTAAAAGGTCGTTTGTGGCTGTCGGCCTTCAAGATTAATACTGATCCGCATCAAGGATTTCAACCGGAATTCGCAGTAGCCAATCTCCATTCGTCAGTGCAACTAACTGAGCGATAACTACTGCCCGAAAGTTTAACTATCGATAAGCGGGAGTACCTGTAATTCGGCTTGGGACGGGCCCTTTGAGAACAACAAGCGTCACCACTTTTTAACTATTTCTGCTCTAACCCTGTCGGCTGCGCGTGCTGTGCAGCGACATACCCAGTTGAGGGTTGAACATGGCATCGCTACAACAAAACAAACAGCGTTCGCTGCAGCACGGCCTGACATCGCGCCAGGTGTCGATGATTTCCATTGCCGGGATCATCGGTGCGGGACTTTTCATCGGCTCTTCCACCGCCATCGCCACCGCCGGCCCGGCCATTCTCATTTCCTACGCCATGACCGGCCTGCTGGTGCTGCTGGTCATGCGCATGCTCGGCGAAATGGCCATCGCCAACCCGGACAGCGGCTCATTCTCCACCTATGCCAGCCAGGCCATCGGTCCGTGGGCTGGGTTTACCATCGGCTGGCTGTACTGGTGGTTCTGGGTGCTGATCATTCCGGTGGAAGCCATTGCCGGGGCTGACATCCTCCACGCCTATTTCCCCGCGGTGCCGTCCTGGCTGTTCGCTTTCCTGATCATGATCGTGCTGTCGGGCACCAACCTGATCAGCGTGAAGAACTTCGGTGAGTTCGAGTACTGGTTCGCCCTGATCAAGGTGGTGGCGATCCTGGCCTTTATCCTGGTCTGCAGCCTGGCGGTGTTCGGTGTCTGGCCGCTGGCGCAACAGACCTCCGGGGTCGGCCAGCTGTGGGCCAATGGCGGCTTCATGCCCAATGGCTTCGGGGCGGTGCTCGGTGGCGTGCTGGTGACCATCTTCTCGTTCTTCGGGGCCGAGATCGTCACCATCGCCGCCGACGAAACCGCCAACCCCAAGGACAAGATCCGCAAGGCCACCAACCTTGTGGTCTACCGCATCGCCATCTTCTACATCGTGTCGATTTTCTTCATCGTCTCGCTGGTGGCCTGGAACGATCCGCAGCTCAAGGCGGTGGGCTCCTTCCAGCGCGTTCTGGAAGTGTTGAACGTGCCCGGGGCCAAGCTGCTGGTCGACCTGGTGGTGCTGGTGGCGGTTACCAGCTGCATGAACTCGGGCCTGTACACCGCCTCGCGGATGCTCTATTCGCTGGGCGCCCGGGGCGAGGCACTGCCGATGACCCGGCGCATTTCCGGCAATGGCGTGCCCACCGTGGCGGTGATCCTCTCGACCTTCGCCGGGTTCGCCGGCTGCCTGGTCAACTATGTGTTCCCTGGCAAGGTCTTCGGTTTCCTGCTCTCTACCACCGGTGCGATCGCGTTGCTGGTGTATCTGGTGATCGCCGTGTCGCAGTTGCGCATGCGTGCCAGGAACGAACGTGAAGGCACCGAGCTTGCGTTCAAGATGTGGTTGTTCCCCTGGCTGACCTGGCTGGTGATCGGTCTGATCGTTACGGTACTGGGCTACATGCTGGTCAGTCCGGCCTACCGCTACGAAACCCTGATGACCGCGGGTGTGACCCTGGCGATCCTGTTGATCTCCCTGAGCCGGCGCAAGACCGTCGCCAGCATGGCGGCAGGGCAGCCGTCGCTTTCGGGCAAAGGCGCGTAGCCTGCGGGGTTGTGCGGACAAAGGCTGTTCACGGAATCTCGGGGGGCTGGTTGGGTTGGGTTGGGTTGGGTTGGGTCGG
>Ga0247821_10000099_pt1 | contig 47635 bp, 40 predicted proteins | sample 13C_Glycerol_Day_FD_192481 | JGI IMG/M metagenome (GOLD analysis project Ga0247821, IMG submission 192481) | Soil microbial communities from agricultural site in Penn Yan, New York, United States - 13C_Glycerol_Day14 | ecosystem: Environmental > Terrestrial > Soil > Agricultural land | place... | reverse complement strand
TTGGCCTGTCCGGCGCCCTTAGCCATGACCCTTCCGCGGCCCTGTACATCGACGGCAAGCTGATTGCCGCCGCCGAAGAAGAGCGCTTCGTGCGTGACAAGCATGCGAAGAACCGCATGCCCTACGAGTCGGCGAAGTTCTGCCTGGAGCAGGCAGGTATCAAACCGTCCGATGTCGACGTGGTCGCCATCCCGTTCGCGCCCATCAGCCTGTTCGGCAAGGCCCGCTGGCACTATGCCAAGCGTTACTGGTACGCCCCGGACCGCGCGCTTGACGCCATCCTGATGGGCAACCGCCGCTACAAGCGCTACCGCAAGAAGATCGTCTGGTGCCTGGAGCAACTCGGCTTCGACCCGAAAAAGGTCAAGATCGAGCCGGTCGAGCACCACCTGGCCCACGCGTCCAGTGCTTACCACTGCTCGGGCTTCAAGGAAAAAACCGCGATCCTCGGCATCGACGGCAAGGGCGAGTACGCCACGACCTTCTTCGGCTACGGCGAAAACGGCAAGATCCACAAGATCAAAGAGTTCTTCGACCCGGATTCGCTGGGCGGCCTGTATGGCGCGATCACCGAGTTCCTCGGCTTCGAAATGCTCGACGGCGAGTTCAAGGTCATGGGCATGGCGCCTTACGGCGATGCCAGCAAATATGACTTCTCGCGTCTGGCCAGCTTCGAGAACGGCGAACTGGTGATCAACACCGAATACGCCAACGTGATTGGCCTGCGCCGCTATAAAGAGAAGGGCAAGGGCTTCTACTTCTCGCCGAAGCTGATCGAATGGCTGGGCCCCAAGCGCGAAGGCGATATCGCCGACGAGCCGTACATTCACTATGCGGCGAGCATGCAGGCGCTGTTCGAGAAGCTGGCCCTGCAGATGATCGACCACTACCTGGGCGATACCCTGCGTGAAACCGGCAAGCTGGCCTTCGCCGGCGGCTGCGCGCTGAACGTCAAGCTCAACCAGAAGATCATCGCCCGTTCCGACGTCAAGGAACTGTTCGTCCAGCCGGCCTCCGGCGACGCCGGTACTGCGGTCGGTGCCGCGGCCTACGTGTCTCACGCCCGTGGCGTGCCGGTCGAGAAGATGGAACACGTCTACCTCGGCCCGTCGTACTCCAACGAGGACGTGATCGCGGCCTGCGCCCGTCACCCGAACCAGCCGAAGTGGCGCAAGCTCGACAACATGCCGCAGCAGATCGCCAAGATCATGGTCGACGGCAACCCGGTGGCCTGGTTCCAGGGTCGCATGGAGTTCGGCCCGCGTGCGCTGGGCGGTCGTTCGATCATCGGCTGCCCGAGCGTTGAAGGCGTGGCTGACCGCATCAACCACCAGATCAAGTTCCGCGAGCGCTGGAGACCTTTCTGCCCGTCGATGCTCGACACCGTCGCCCCGCAGATGATCAAGGTCGATCACCCGGCGCCGTTCATGACCTTCACCTTCGAAGTGGCTGAAGAGTGGAAGACCCGTGTGCCCGAAGTGGTCCACGAAGACGGCACCTCGCGTGCCCAGGTGCTCAAGCGCGAGTACAACCCGCGCTACTACGACATGATGAAGGCGCTGGAAGACCTGACCGGCAACGGCGTGTCGCTGAACACCTCGCTCAACCGCCGTGGCGAGCCGATGATCTGCTCGCCGACCGATGCCTTGAACATGTTCTTCGGCTCGGACCTGCAGTACCTGATCATGGAAGACATCCTGGTCGTGAAGGACGGCGCAGCCGCGTATGACCAGCCGCTCTGAACAGCGTGTCCTGCAGTTCTGCCATGGCTATGACGGGCCGTTCCTCGACTGTGCCCGTCAATACGCCAGCCTGTTTCAGGGTAGTGGCTACAAGGTCACCACGGTCTTTCTCACCGGCGCCAGCGACCCGCAGGTCGCGGCCGGCTGCGCGTCGGACGAGGTGCTGTTCCTGGAGTTCAGCTCCAAGGCCGTGCGCGGCCTGAAGCTGGGTGCCATCCGCGCGATGCGTCGGATCGCGGCCGAGCGCCATTTCAGTTTCTGCATCGCTCACCGGTTCAAGCCGATCTATGTGGCCTTGCTGGGTACCAACCTGCCAGTCATTGGTGTGCACCATGCCTTTGGTGACTACCAGCGCAAGGGGCGGCGGCTGTTCGCCAACCTGTTCAGCAAACGGTTGAGCCTGCTCGGCGTGTCCGATGCGGTGCGTGACGACATGCGCCGTTGCTTGCCGCAGTGGCCCGCCGAGCGTATCCAGACCCTGTACAACCGCATCGACATCGAGGCGCTGCAAGCAGCGCTGGTGCCTCGTGCCGAAGCGCGTCAGGCCCTGGGGCTGGACGCGCAGGCCTGGGTCGTCGGCAACGTCGGACGCCTGCATCCAGACAAGGACCAGGCCACCTTGCTGCGTGGCTTTGCCCAGGCGCTGCCAACGCTTCCTGCCGGCGCACGCCTGGCGATCCTTGGCAAAGGGCGTCTGGAAGACAAGCTCAAGGCGCAGGCCGCAGAGCTGGGCATCGCCGGGCAGGTCGACTTCCTTGGCCAGGTGCCCGATGCCCGGCGCTACTTCCAGGCGTTCGACGTGTTCGCCCTGAGCTCCGACCATGAGCCGTTCGGCATGGTCCTGCTCGAAGCCATGGTCGCTGGCGTGCCGCTGCTGGCCACTGCCTGCGGCGGTGCCCGTGAAGTGGTCGAGGGTGTCGGCATGCTGTTCCCGCTCGGTGATGCCGGGCAGTTGGCGCAGGGCCTGAAACACATGGGCGAGCTGGATGCGCAGCAGCGCGAGGCATGTGCCACGCACATGCTGCAGCGCCTGCACCAGCGGTTTTCCGACCAGGCAGTACGCGAGGCCTTCTGGCAGCTGCCACAAGTTCGCGCGTTGGTGGCGCAGGCGTGATGCTCAATCATATTCAGGCCTTCCGCGAACGCGGTTGGCAGGTCATCGATGCAGCCGCCTATGCCGAGGCCTGGGCGCGCTTTGGTGGCAGTGTCGCGACGCATCCATTGGTGATCGAGCAACTGGCCGATCTTGCGCAGATCCCCGTGCGCTACCTGGGCTGGCATCAGTCGGGTGAACTGAAGGCTGCCATTCCTGCCTGGGGGCGTCATCTGGCACTGTCCAAGGAAGTGCTCAAGCGCGCCGGCAAGAAAGGGCTGTTCGATCTGGGCAATGCCGAACTCATTCTGCCGGCCGCCGCCGATGCCGTTGCCCCCTTGCGCCATGCCGGGCGCTACCTGTCCGAACTGAACCAGGGGCGCTTCACCGGCCTCAAGGTGCAGAAAGAACAGTTGGCCATGGCCAGGGCGCACGAAGACCTGTCGAAAAAATTCCGCTACAACCAGCGCCGCGAATTGCGCCTGCTGGAAGAGGCGGGCGGCGTGGTGCGCCCGATCAGCGACTTCAGCAGCAGCGAAATCGCAGTGATGTACTGCGACCTGTTCCAGCGCCGCTGGGGCTTCCCCGCTACCGGTGCGGAGCGTATGGCCGATGTGCTCGAGCGCCTGCGCGAGCTGTTGATCGGCTCGGTGCTGCTGCTTGACGACAAACCCATCGCCATTCAGTTGGTGTATCGGGTCGAAGCCCCAGAGTGGATCAGCGTCGAATACGTCAACGGCGGCGTCGACCCTGAAACCAAAGCCTTCAGCCCCGGCAGCGTGCTGAGCTTCCTCAATACCCAGGCTGCCTGGGAGGACGCCCGCGCGCGCAACAAGCCACTGCGGTTCTCGTTCGGTCGTGCCGATCGCGAGTACAAGGACCGTTGGTGCAACCCTGTGCCGGTGTTCCAGGCGTGAGTCGCAAGCAGCAGTTGCTCAAGCGCCACCGGCGCAACAAGCGCCTGGGCCTGCTTGCGGGGCTGGTCGCACTGGTCTGCCTCGGGGTATTTGCCTGGTGGTGGCTGCCGCTGTTGCTGCTGCCGTTGCTCTGGGCCGCGCATGAGGCCTGGTTCGCCGATCACCTGTTCTATGCGCCGGATGAAGACTACGCCTATCGCTTTGGCGAGCAGACCCGTGAAGGCGCGGTCAGCTGGCGTGACGGGCAGCTCAAGGCCGACGCCCTGCTGCAAGGGAATGAAACACTCATTCTCGAAGTGCGAGTGAAAAGCGGGTGGCTGGGGCGTTTCCTTGATCCTTGCGTGCAGCTGCTGGCCGACTCGCAAAGCGATCGCCAGACGTTCGAGCGTGGCGTCGACGGGGTGCGCTTTCTCAACCTGACCGGCCTGGCCGCGCCGCTGCAGGCAGGTACGTTGCGCGTGCGGGGTCGCCATTGCCGGTTGTTGGGTGAGCCGCGTCTGTGGATCACGCCCAGCGTCGAGTTGCAGCGTCGCCGCGTGATGGTCATCGCCCCGCATGCCGATGATGCCGAACTGGCTGCCTACGGCTTGTACAGCCAGTCTGACGAGACTTGGGTGGTGACCCTGACCGCCGGCGAAATCGAGGCCGAGCACTATCAGCAGATGGGGTTGGGCAAGGCCGAGGCTGCACGCCTGAAAGGCCGCCTGCGCGCCTGGGACAGCATTGCCGTACCGCGCTGGGCCGGCGTGCCGGAGGCGCGTTGCCTGCAGTTGGGCTATTTCTGTCTGCAACTGCCGGCCATGCAGGCCGCGCCGGATGTACCTGCGGCCTCCCGCGAGGCCGAGATGGCCGATATCCGCCCATTCCGTCAGTTCAATCCGTTCACGCTGCCGGGCGATAGCGATGGTGCGCCGACCTGGCACAACCTGCTGGCCGACCTCCGTGCGCTGCTGACATTGGCCAGGCCAGAGGTGCTGGTCATGCCACACCCGCAACTCGACCCGCACCCTGACCATATCTGCGCCCAGGCAGCCGTGCTCGAGGCCTTGCAGGGCCTGGAATGGCAGCCGCAAACGTTGCTGTGCTACGCCAACCACCTGCATGACAACGACCGCTGGCCGATGGGTGACAGCGGTGATGGCGTGGCCCTGCCGCCGCAGATGACGGCCGACCAGGCCTGGGCGCCATGCGCGCTGGTGCTGGACCTGCCGACCCAGCGCGACAAGGCCATGGCCTTGGGCATGATGCACGACCTGCAGCCTCCGGCACCGTTCAAGCGCCGTTTGCGTCGCCTGCTGCAGCGCTGGCTGGCCGGGCGGCGGCCGTCGCCTTACGGGGAGAACGAGTTCTTCCGCAAGGCCGTGCGCCGCCATGAACTGTTCTGGCGCCGTGAGCTGTAAAACAATGCCCATGGTTGACCGCGATGGCGCAGAGCGCCCAAGGAAAGCAATGAAAGTCCTATTTCTGGTGCAGAAGGAACAGCGGGCGATCCTCGATCGCCTGTACGACGGCGTCGCGGCCAACTGCGAATGCGACTTGCGCTGGTTGACCAGCGAAGACCAGCGCAACCTGCGCCGCTACTTCAAGCGCGAAGTGCAGGTCGAGCGCTATGACCGCATCGTCTTCTTCCTGCGCTTCAAGCAGGAAATCCGTCAGGTCGCATTCATCCGCACGGTGCCGAACCTGGTCATCCTCGAGCACGACGCGTACCAGAACTACATCCCTTGCAAATACACCGGCAAGTTCAGCGCCCACTACCGCAAGCTGCCGTGGGCGCGGGTCATCAGCTCCGGCTACATGGTCAGCGAGCGCCTGCGTCAGGAAGGTTTCGACGCAGTATTCGTGCCCAAGGGCTACGATGAACAACTGCTCACCGACCAGGGTCGCGAGCGTGATATCGAGCTGGCCTTCGTCGGCAGTACCAACAGTGTCGCCTATAGCGGGCGCAAGGCGCTGCTGGACGAACTGGGGCGGGTGGAGAACCTGGTGGTTACCCGTACCAAGTCGGGTGAGGACTACTGCAATACCCTCAACCGCATTCGATTTTTCGTCAGTGCCGATGTCGGCATGGGCGAGTACATGATCAAGAACTTCGAAGCCATGGCCTGCGGCTGTGTGCTGCTGGCGTTCGATCAGGGCGAAGAGGAAAATCGCGCCCTGGGCCTGCAGGACATGCACAACGTGGTGTTCTACGACAGCATTCCTGCACTGCAGGCGAAACTGAAAACCTTGCGCGGCGATCCTGCGCTGGCGCGGCAAATTGCTGAAAACGGGCGCCATTTGGCAATTTCTCGTTTCAGTTTTGCCGAAGTTGGCCGTAGCATCGTCGACCACATGCGCCCGGCACTGAGGCCGCATCCACCCCTGTCTGCATGGCAGCGGTTGCGGTTGAAGTTGGGTTTTTAACCAACAGAACTTTCGTGCTCACGGACCGGGAACGGGAAGTCGATTGTCGCAACGCGGAGGGAGTCCGGTGCGCTTTTCTGAAGAAAGTGATGTCACGCTTGTCGTGACCAGCTGCGGTCGATTCGACCTGCTCAAGCATACCCTTGAGAGTTTCGATCGCTTTAACACCGCGCCGATACGTGAAGTGTTCATTACCGAAGACTCGGGTGACGATGCCGTGCACGGTGCCGTGCCCGAGCATTGGAAACCGTATTGCACGGTATTCGTCAACCGCCCCAAGCTCGGGCAGTTGGCGTCCATCGACCTGGCCTACAGCCGGGTCAAGACGCCCTACATCTTTCATTGCGAAGATGACTGGCAGTTCTACCGCCAGGCATTCGTGGAGGACTCCCGGGCGGTCCTGCAGGAGCGGCCCGAACTGCTGCAAGTCTGGTTGCGCAGCTACGCCCACGACTTGGCCATCCACAGCCCCTACATTCACTTGGGCGATCGCCAGGTGGTGGCGGGGGTGCCGTGCTACCCGCTGCTGTCCGAAAAAGCCGAGTGGCAGGCGTTTTCGCTCAACCCAGGCTTGCGTCGCCTCAGTGATTATCAGCGTTGTGCGCCTTTTGCCGCCTATGCTGGTGAAAAGGCGCTTTCCCGTCGCTATGCTGAGTTAAATCTTACAGCCGTGACGCTGGAAGGTGATGCAGTGTTGCATACTGGGTTTGGCAGCCACGTAACCTTGCCTGAAGAGGTTCAGCGCAAGGCCAAACGGCGCCAAAGGGATCGGGTAAAGCTGGCATTGACGCTGCTTATGGGTGCCTTGGTAGGCATGGGAATATCACTATTTGTTCACTGAATTCGCTGTCCCACCTGGCTTGAGCGGGAGAGGGGCACTATCCCCATGAACATCGTCAACATGATGTGGGCTGGCGGTTCGCCATACATGTCCATCCATCAGGTTCACCGGCAGGTGCTGTCGCACGCTGGCGCAGATGCTCGCATCAGTAACTGGCTGCTGCTGGGCAGTGGCTTGTGCTGTGGGTTGGGCTCCACGCGCGAATGGCACATGCCGCAGCGGGCGCTGAAAGGACGGCATCTGTGGCGCCTGTTGCGGCCGTGGTTGCGCATGCGTCTGCGCAAGGCGCTGGCCGAGGCCGAGGTCGATGTGCTGCTGCTGGATGGTGTCGGCGTTGCCCGCCTGGTGCTGCCATTGCTGCAGCAGATTCCTGACGTGCGGGCCAAGGTGCTGTTCCATGGTCGGACGCGTTTGAACGCCAGTGACATTCGCCTGTTGCGCGAACTGCCTGCCGAACGCCTGAGCATCGCAGCGGTTTCGCAGACGCTCGCTCAGGCGCTGGAGCAGGATCTCGGTCGGCCGGTTCAGACACTGCGTATCGCCCTTGAGCCAGAAGCTTTCCGTCGATCCTTGATGAGCCGCGAACAGGCGCGACTGGCCCTGGCCTTGCCGCAAACCGACGGCCAGGTGCTTGGCGCCGTGGGCCGGTTGGTGGAGAGCAAGGGTTTCGAGATCTTGATCGACGCGTTCGCCAAAGGCGCTGCCCGGCATCCGCACATGCACCTGGCGATCATCGGTGACGGTCCGTTGCGCGCGGATCTGCAGGCGCATGTCTATGCACTGGGGCTGAGTGACCGCGTGCACTTGTGCGGCCACCGCGATGACCTGCGACAGCTGTACTGTGCGTTCGACTGGTTGCTGGTGCCATCGCGCGCCGAGGGCCTGGGCCTGGTGGTGCAGGAAGCGGTGATGGCCGATGTGCCGGTCATCTGCAGTGACTTGCCGGTGTTTCACGAGCAGCTCGAAGGGGCTGGTTGCTACCTGCCGGTTGGCGACATGGACGCCTGGGCCGAAGCGATAGCACGCTGCGATGCACTCGGCGCGGCGACCTTGGCCGCCCGGCAGCGTCAGGCGCTGGCGCCGGAAGCGGCCTGGCGGGCCTTCCAGAATGGCTCGGCGAGCCTGCTGCGCGGCTGAGGTTCAGCGCGCCAGCAGGGCCGCCTCGAAGTCGGCGAGGGGGAAGCGGTCGCCAAGTTTCTCGCGCTCGATGTAACGTACCATGTGCTGCACATTACGCCGGATCATGCGTGCGGAAAGGGGCGGGCGCAGGAAACGCATGTCCGCCACGTCGATCAGGCCAAGGCGCTCATCAGGCGTTACCACCACATTGCCCAGGTGCAGCGAGCGGAAGTAGATGCCGCTGCGGTGCAGTTGGCGGATCAATTCGATCAGGCGGGGCAGGTAGGTGGCCCAGCTGAAGTCGGCATCGCGAGACATCTGCAACAGCGTGCGCCCGGGAAGCGGGCGGTACAGCACTGCAGTTCGGCCTGGCAGGTCGAGCTTGTGCTGGCTGATCACCTGCAGCGTGGGAATGCCCATTTGCGCGAGGCGCGCAGCATTGTCGACGAAACGCTGGGAGTAGGGGCGAAGCAGCGCAGATGAAATCAAACGTTTACGACGAAAAACCTTGAGGAAATTGCCATCCTCGAGCAGGTAGACTTTGGCACCATAGCTGTCTGCCTCTAGAACCTGGGCGCCACGTGTCAGCTGATCGAAGTCGACCTGGTTGAGCGGGGAGCATTGCATGAATTGAGCCTTGTCGTCTGGCGATCAAAATGACGGCAATAATGCCGAAAATAATGCGGTAGCACCATGATGGTGTCTTTGATTGACCGGGGGAATGAATGTTGTACGAAAAAAGCTGGGCACGGGCCTGGTTGGGTTTTGGTCTGGTCTGGTTCATTGCTGCGATTGCATTGGCGCCTAGCAACAAGGTCTATCAACAGGGTCTGGTGGTGTTCTTGTGGTTGCCGACGCTGGTCGTGGCCTGGTCTGCCCGCGGCGTGTTCATGGAGGCCTGGCGGCGCCAGCCGGCGCTATGGGGGGCACTGCTGGCGTTGATGCTGTGGGCAGGGCTCAGCTTGTCCTGGTCAACAGGTGAGGAGCCTGGGCGGGAGGTCAAGCGCCTGGTGTACATCCTGGTATTCCTGATGGCGTTTCCGTTGCTGGCCCAAGCCGGCCTTGTGCGGATCCGCCACTTGCTGCAGCTGGGTGGCGGCTTGCTGGCCGTCGCCGCGCTGATCTCCATCATCAACTTCTATGTCGTACTGGGCATCCCGTTGATCGGGCGGCTGGAAGGCATTGGCGAAATTTCCCATCCGATTCTCGGCGCCTACGTGGTGGGGGGCGCGATACTGATGCTGCTCTATCAGGTACCTCGCAAGCGCGGTGCGCAGCTTGCCTGGTTCCTGGCATTGGCGTGCCTGGGGACGTATGTCTTGCTCAGTCAGAGCCGTGGTGCGTCGCTGGCGCTGGTGCTCACCGCCGTGCTCGCGCCGCTGTGGTTCCGTGACCGCCACAGCCGGCTGATTGCAATTGCGGCGATGCTCGCCTCTGGCTTGGCCTTCTACATGCTCTACGAGGATCTGACAGCTCGTGGCTCCTCGTTCCGCCCGGAAATTTTCGGGTCGGTGCTGCAGATGATTGGCGAGCACCCTTGGACCGGGCTGGGCCTGGGCGCAGAGTACAAGGTGAGTGCGGCGGGCATGCTGTTCGATCACTCGCACAACATGTTTACCCATGTCGCCATGGAGCTGGGCCTCCCGGGCATGCTGCTGTGGATCGCGGTGTGGTTGTTCACGTTGGGCGAAATCGTTCGCGCCCGGGATACCGTGCTCGGCAAGATCCTGCTCGCGTTGTGGGTTTACTCCACCATGGCCATGCAGTTCGATGCCGCCAGCCTGACCGGGACACCGCGTGCCGAGTGGTTCGTCAGCTGGCTGACGGTCGGCCTGGCCATGTTGTTACCCTGGGGGCGTGCCGAAAATGGCGCCTGTGGTAAAATTTCCGGTTCAACCTGAACAGCGAGCTCGATGATGGCCGAAACACCGCTACCGGCGGAGCACACCTCCAGCCTGAAGATCTACTTCCGGCTGCTGAGCTACGTGAAACCCTATGTCGGCATTTTCCTGCTGAGCATCATCGGTTTCGTGATCTTTGCCTCGACCCAGCCCATGCTGGCCGGGATTCTCAAGTACTTCGTCGATGGCCTGAGCAACCCCGAAGCGGTGTTGTTCCCCAACGTGCCGTACTTGCGCGACCTGCAGCTGCTGCAGGCGGTGCCGCTGCTGATCATCCTGATCGCCGCCTGGCAGGGGCTGGGCTCTTTCCTGGGTAACTACTTTCTGGCCAAGGTCTCCTTGTGCCTGGTGCACGATCTGCGCGTCGAATTGTTCAACAAACTGCTGGTACTGCCCAACCGCTACTTCGACAACCACAACTCCGGGCACCTGATCTCGCGCATCACCTTCAACGTGACCATGGTCACCGGCGCCGCTACCGACGCGATCAAGGTGGTCATCCGCGAAGGCCTGACCGTGGTGTTCCTGTTTGCCTACCTGCTGTGGATGAACTGGCACCTGACCCTGGTGATGGTGGCCATCCTGCCGGTGATCGCGGTGATGGTCAGCGTTGCCAGCAAGAAATTCCGCAAGCAGAGCAAGAAGATCCAGGTGGCCATGGGTGATGTCACCCACGTCGCTTCCGAGACTATCCAGGGTTACCGCGTGGTCCGCAGCTTCGGCGGCGAGGCTTACGAGCAGCAGCGCTTCGGTCGCGCCAGCCAGAGCAACACCGACAAGCAACTGCGCATGACCAAGACCGGTTCGCTGTACACGCCGATGCTGCAGCTGGTGATCTACAGCGCCATGGCGGCGCTGATGTTCCTGGTGCTGTTCCTGCGCGGTGAGTCCACCGCCGGCGACCTGGTGGCCTACATCACCGCGGCGGGCCTGCTGCCCAAGCCGATCCGCCAGCTTTCGGAAGTCAGCTCGACCATCCAGAAAGGCCTGGCCGGTGCCGAGAGCATCTTCGAGCAGTTGGACGAAGAGCCCGAGATCGATACCGGCACGGTCGAGAAAGAGCGGGTGCAGGGGCGCCTCGAAGTGCGCAACCTGAGCTTCACCTACCCTGGCACCGAGCGCGAAGTGCTGCGCGATATCAACTTCGTTGCCGAACCTGGGCAGATGATTGCCCTGGTGGGGCGCTCGGGCAGCGGCAAGTCGACCCTGGCGGCGTTGATCCCACGCTTCTACCACCACAACGAAGGGCAGATTCTGCTCGATGGTGTGGAAATCGAGGACTACCGCCTGCGCAACCTGCGCAAGCACGTGTCGCAGGTGACCCAGCATGTCACCCTGTTCAACGACACCGTGGCCAACAACATCGCCTATGGTGACCTGGCCGGCGCGCCGCGCGCGGACATCGAAGCGGCGGCAGCCGATGCCTATGCCAAGGAGTTCGTCGACCAGTTGCCCAAAGGCTTCGATACCGAGGTTGGCGAGAACGGTGTGCTGCTTTCCGGCGGCCAGCGCCAGCGCCTGGCGATTGCCCGGGCCTTGCTGAAGAACGCACCGTTGCTGATCCTCGACGAGGCGACCTCGGCCCTGGACACCGAATCCGAGCGGCACATCCAGGCCGCCCTGGACCACGTGATGCAAGGCCGTACCACGCTGGTGATCGCTCACCGCCTGTCGACCATCGAGAAGGCCGATCTGATTCTGGTCATGGACCAGGGTCGCCTGGTGGAGCGTGGCACCCATGCCGAGCTGCTGGCTGCCAATGGCCATTATGCCCGCCTGCATGCCATGGGCCTGGATGAGCCGGCCAAGGCCGATATCACCTGAGTCCTCTGTGATCGGGGCCTGCGGCCCCGATTGTCACCGGAATTTTCCAGGGTCGATCTGGCCATAAAGCCGTCGTCTACCCTGTGCTAATATCCTGCCCCTGTTCATTATTTTCATATGGGTTGCCCATGAAGTTATCCATGCCGCGTTTCGATCAAGCCCCGGTATTGGTGGTCGGCGATGTCATGCTCGACCGCTACTGGCATGGTGGTACTTCGCGTATCTCGCCGGAAGCGCCAGTGCCGGTGGTCAAGGTCGATCAGATTGAAGATCGCCCAGGCGGCGCGGCCAACGTTGCCTTGAACATTGCCGCGCTGGGTGCACCGGCTTCGCTGATCGGCGTTACCGGTCAGGACGAGGCCGCCGACAGCCTGGCCAACAGCCTGCAGGCCGCCGGCGTGCGTTCGGTGTTCCAGCGCATCGCCCACCAGCCGACCATCGTCAAGTTGCGGGTCATGAGTCGCCACCAGCAACTGCTGCGCATTGATTTCGAAGAGCCGTTCGCCACTGACCCGCTGTCGCTTGGCACGGAAGTCGACAGCCTGCTCGAAGGCGTCAAGGTGCTGGTCCTGTCCGACTACGGCAAGGGTGCGCTGAAAAATCACCAGAGCCTGATCCAGGCCGCGCGTGCCAAGGGCATCCCGGTGCTGGCCGATCCCAAGGGCAAGGATTTTTCGATCTACCGTGGCGCCAGCCTGATTACCCCGAACCTCAGCGAATTCGAAACCATCGTCGGCCGCTGCGCCGATGAAGCGGAATTGGTCACCAAGGGCCTGCAACTGCTGCAGGACCTTGACCTGGGTGCGCTGCTGGTGACCCGTGGCGAGCATGGCATGACCCTGCTGCGCGTCGGCCAGCCGGCGCTGCACCTGCCGGCCCGTGCCCGTGAAGTGTTCGATGTGACCGGTGCCGGTGATACCGTCATCTCCACCTTGGCGGCTGCCATCGCGGCCGGTGAAGACCTGCCTCATGCGGTGGCCCTGGCCAACCTGGCTGCGGGTATCGTGGTCGGCAAGCTGGGTACTGCGGCCATCAGTGCGCCTGAACTGCGCCGTGCAATACAGCGCGAAGAAGGTTCCGAGCGTGGTGTGCTGGGGCTGGAGCAACTGCTGCTGGCCATCGACGACGCGCGTGCGCACAACGAGAAGATCGTGTTCACCAACGGTTGCTTCGACATCCTGCATGCCGGGCATGTGACCTACCTGGAGCAGGCCCGTGCCCAAGGTGATCGGTTGATCGTTGCGGTCAACGACGACGCTTCGGTCAGCCGCCTGAAAGGGCCGGGTCGGCCGATCAACAGTGTCGACCGGCGCATGGCTGTGCTGGCGGGGCTGGGGGCGGTGGACTGGGTAATCAGCTTCCCGGAAGGTACCCCGGAAAACCTGCTTAGCCAGGTCAAGCCGGACGTGCTGGTCAAGGGCGGTGACTATGGCATCGACCAGGTGGTCGGGGCCGATATCGTCCGCGCCTACGGCGGTACGGTGAAGGTGCTGGGGCTGGTCGAGAACAGCTCGACCACGGCGATTGTCGAGAAAATCCGCAAGAACTGAGGTAGCTGGGGCCGCTGTGGGAGCGGGCTTGTCCCGCGAAAGGGCCGGCCCTGACGTTAGAGGTGCATGGCCAGGGCTTCGCCCTGGTTCGCGGGGCAAGCCCGCTCCCACATACAAGCCCTCCCGCAAGCTCGCTTGTACAAAGAACTCCCAGGCTACTTGTGCAGTGAGGTACGCGCCCGCTCCAACAGCGCCCGCGCCTTGTCGCCAAAACGCTGCAGGTGTGAAGCCGGCATAGCCTTGCGCTCCACCAGGCCCTGCTGCTTCACCCAGTCCTTCCAGCGAATACGCTCCTCCGCGACCACCCAACCGTTCTGCCGGGCAAAGCTCTCGGCCAGGTAAAGCCCGCGGGTGCTCGCCGGCACCAATTCGTCCTTCTTCAGCGTATACAGCTCGGCCAGTGGCTGGCCGTCCTGCAATGGCATCAGGTACAGGTCTGGCCGCTTGCGGTTGAGGCGTGCAACCAGTTGGCCGCCTTCCAGGCGTTCGTCGACGTGGAACAGGCTCAGCTTCTTCGCCTCCCGGGGCACTTGCAGGCGCATGTCGTAGATCAACTGCAACGATGCGGTAGGCAGGTGGACATAGGCTCGCGGGCGCTCCAGCAGTGTCAGGTTGCCGCAATGCACGGGCCGGGCAGCGCCCGACTGCGGCGTCAGCACGAACGGCAATGCCTCGCGGTAATGCAGGGCTGCGGCGTAGGGAGCCGGCAGCCAGGTATCGTTGAAGCGCCCACCCAGCCAGCCTTCCGGAGTCTCCAGCAAGCATTCCTCCGCCACTTCCTGCACGGCGGTATGCAGCGGCAGGTTGAGCTCCTGGGCGGGGACATAGCCAGAAATCAGCTTCAGCACCACATCGCCGCGGTCCTGGCGGCGTTGCCGTACCAGCACCCAGTAGTCACGCTGCTGCCAGTGCAAGGTCAAACGCACCGAGACACCCAGATTGGCCAGTTCCACCACGAAACGCTGGTTGTCGGGCAGCTGGATGGCCCGGCGCCGCTGCTGGGTCTGGGCAAAGTTCAGCGGCATCCCGATGCTTTGGTAGACCAGGCCCTCGGCGGTGGCTTCGACATGCAGCGGCAGTGTCTTGAAGTTGCTCGGGTTCTTGCGAATCAGAGTACGCGGCACGAGGCTCCTCCTTGCGTCGGGTCAGTCTCCAGGCCCTAGGGGTGGCGACAACTCAATGCTGGCCCAGGATACGGGCGACGGTGGCCACGTTGTGGGCCAGGTGCAACGGATTGATGGTGCCGACGATAGCACTGCTCACGCCAGGGTGTGAGAACAGCAGCTCGAAGCTGGCCTGTACCGGATCGACACCTGGCGCAAGGCAGACATGCCCACTGGCCAAGGCCTTCTTCACCAGAATGGCCTTGCCGTGTTCGGCAGCGTAGTCCAGCACCGGGCGTTCCGCCTGCTCATTGAGGTTGTAGGTGACCATGGCGCAGTCGCCCTGTTCCAGCGCCTTCAGGCCGCCGGCCACGGTCTTGCCGGAGAGCCCATAAGCCAGGATCTTGCCTTCCTGCTTGAGCGCGGCGAGGGTCTGGTAGACCTCTTGCTGCTCCAGGATCGCCAAGTCGTTGCCATCGGAATGCACCAGCACCAGTTCGATGCGGTCGGTTTCCAGCCGTTGCAAGCTGCGCTCGACCGAGCGACGGGTATGGGCGGCACTGAAATCGAAGTGCGACTGGCCATCCTCGAACTCTTCACCGACCTTGCTGACGATCACCCATTCATCGCGCTGGCCTCGCAGCAGCGGGCCCAGGCGTTCTTCACTGCGGCCATAGGCCGGCGCGGTGTCGATCAGGTTGATGCCCAGTTCACGGGCCTGGGCCAGCAGCAGGCGGGCTTCGTCGTCACCGGGGATGGTGAAGCCGGTGGGGTATTTCACGCCCTGATCGCGGCCTAGCTTGACCGTGCCCAGGCCCAGGGGCGACACCCTGAGGCCGGTGCTGCCCAGGGGGCGGTGAAAGTCATGCAGGGTCGGCAGGCTCATGGCAGCAGTTGCTCCCAGGCCGGCACGGCCAGCGGTGGACGTGGCAGGTCGGACAGGTCGGCCTGCGCCTGCGGGCGGATGCCGTCGCGCTCCAGGTGGGTGATCACCCGGTCGCTGAAGTCGGGTGCCAGCGCCAGCTTGGTCGGCCAGCCCACCAGCAAGCGCTGCTGATCGGCGAGGAAGGCGTTGTCCGGGCGTACCAGGCCGGATTGTGCGGGCTCGGCCCGGTCGACGCGCAGCGTGGCCCAGCTAACCTGGCTCTGGTCGACCCATGGCAGCAACTGGGCGATTTCCTTTTGTGCCGCGGCAATCTGCGCCGCAGGCTCGCGGGCTACCCCGTCGGCTTCGGCAAGGTCGCCGCCCAGGTACCACACCCATTGCCCGTCCGCGGCCGGGTGAGTGGTGACCGTCACCCGTGGCTTCGGTCCGCCGCCCAGGCAGTGAGCATAGAGCGGCTTGAGGTTGGCGCCCTTGGCCATGACCATGTGCAAGGGGCGTGTTTGCATGGCGGGTTGACGCAAGCCCAAGGCATGCAGCAGGTCCTCGGTGCCAGCGCCTGCGCTCAGCACAACGCGCTGGGCGCGAATTTCGCGCTCGTCGACGCGCATGCCAACCAGTTCGTCGCCTTCGCGCAGCGGCTCGATGCGCTGGCCGGCCAGCAGGCTGTCACCTGCCAGTTCGGCCAGGTTGGCCAGCAGGCTGGGCACGTCGATGACCAGTTCGGCCAGGCGATAGACCTTGCCCTTGAAGGCTCGATCCTGCAGCGCAGGCGGCAGTTGCTCCCCTTTGACTTGTTCGACCCGGGTACGCACGGCCTTGCTGGCGAAGAAACTGGTGATATTGCCGGCCAGCGTGCCCGGGGACCACAGGTAGTGAGCGTCGGAAAGCAGGCGGGTGCGGCCAAGGTCCAGCTCGCCGTTGCCGTCAATGGCTTCGCGCCAGCGGCGAGGCATGTCGGCGATGGCCTCTGAGGCGCCGGTCAGGGCGCCGTGCAAGGCGTACTTGGTACCACCGTGGATGATGCCCTGGGACTTGATGGTCTGCTCGCCGCCGAGGCTGGCGCGTTCCACCAGCACGGTGGAGTAGCCCAGGCGACGCAGCCGGGCATTGAGCCAGAGGCCTGCGACCCCGGCGCCGACGATCAACACGTCAGTGGAAATGGCGGATGGCATGGCGGTACCTCGAAGACTGGGACAGCAGGCAAGTATACAGGCTATATCTGCGACGGCCCTATCGCTGGCAAGCCGGCTCCCACAGAGTTCCACGGCGCCGCAGATACCTGTGGGAGCCGGCTTGCCGGCGATTGGCCCTCCCAGGCAACCATCAATGCCCGGCAGTTTTCGAGAACAGCTGAATCACCACCACGCCGCCCACGATCATCGCCATGCCCAGCATCGCCGGCACATCCAGTTTCTGCCCATAGATCACCAGGGCCGCCACGCTGATCAGCACAATCCCCAACCCCGACCAGATCGCATAGGCGATGCCCACCGGAATGCTGCGCACCACCAGGGTCAGCATCCAGAACGCGATCCCGTAGCCAACGACCATCAGCAGCAACGGCAACGGCGTGCTCAGACCCTTGACCGCTTTCATGGAAGCGGTGGCGATGACTTCGGCGCAGATGGCGATGGCAAGGTAGGTATAGGCGTTCATGGGTGATTCTCCGGTTACTGGTCGAGCATTCTAGACGTCCCTCGGATGGGGTAAAGTCATTACCTATCAGCATGGGAGATAGGTTGATGGCAGAGCGTTGGGATCTCGAACAATTGCGCTTGTTCGCGCGGGTTGCCGAATTGCGCTCGTTCTCGGCGGTTGCTCGTGAGCAGCGTCGGGCGCAATCGGCGATCAGTAACGCGATTGCTTTGCTGGAAGCTGACCTCGGCGTCACCCTGTTCGAACGCAGCAGCGGTCGGCAGCCCAGGCTGACCGAAAATGGCACGGCCTTGCTGGAGGATGCCCGCGAGCTGTTGCGTCAGTGCGAACGCCTGGATGGCCGCGCGTTGGCGCTGATGCGGGGTCAGGAAGCCATGTTGCGGGTTGCCCAGGACGAGGCCATGCCCTATCAGCCGGTCATCGACAGCCTCGACGAACTGGCCAGCCGCTATCCCTTTCTGGAGGTGCAACTGGCCAGTGGTGCCCAGGGCGATGTGGCGCGCAAGCTGGCGGAGCGGCGCGCTGACCTGGGGTTGTTCTTTCATCACGAAAGCATTCCCGCATCGCTGGAGCGGCGTGCCCTGGGCAGCGTGGAGATGGTCACGGTGTGCGCGGTCGATCACCCGCTGGCGCGTGAAGCGCGGGTCACCCGCCAGCAACTGGCGCTTCACCGCCAATTGCTCATCACCCCTCAGCAAAGCGGCTACCCCGGCGGCGAGGCGATCAGCCCGCAGGTCTGGCGTGCCGACAGCTTCTACGCCATGGCCGAGCTGCTGATGCGTGGACTGGGCTGGGCCTGGTTGCCGCGACATGTGGTGCAGTACCCCACCTACCAGGCGCAGATGGTCGAGCTGGCCAGCGAGTGGCGGCCCCCGGCCTTGGTGGTGGAGCTTGCCTGGCGCCGCGATGAGCCGCTGGGGCCGGCCGCACAATGGTTGGCCGAGCGCTTTGCGGTGCACCTGCGCGCGATCGGTTAAACTTCGCCGCCATGAACAGAACCCTCTATACCCTGCTGTTTCACCTGGGCCTGCCGCTGGTCGCGCTGCGCCTGTACCTGCGTGCCCGCAAGGCCCCGGCCTATGGCCAGCGCATTGGCGAACGCTTTGCCCGCAACCTGCCGGCCATGCGCCAGGGTGGCATCTGGGTGCATGCGGTATCGGTCGGTGAAAGCATCGCCGCCGCGCCGATGGTGCGCGCGCTGCTCAAGGCTTACCCGCAGTTGCCGATCACCCTCACCTGCATGACCCCGACCGGCTCCGAGCGCATTCGTGCAATGTTCGCCGATGAGCCTCGCATCCAGCATTGCTACCTGCCGTATGACCTGCCGTGGGCGGCGGGGCGCTTTCTCGATCATGTGCGCCCGTGCCTGGGCGTCATCATGGAAACCGAGCTGTGGCCCAACCACATCCACCAGTGTGCCAGGCGGGGTATTCCCGTGGCCCTGGCCAATGCACGGTTGTCCGAGCGCTCGGCGCGTGGTTATGCGCGCTTTGCCAAGCTGACCCGGCCAATGCTGGCCGAGATGAGCCTGATTGCGGTGCAGACCGAAACCGAGGCGCAGCGTTTCCGCGACCTGGGCGCGCGGCCCGCGTGTGTGCAGGTGACCGGTTCGATCAAGTTCGACCTGAAGATCGACGAGCAGTTGCTGCCGCGTGCCAAGGCCTTGCGCCAGCAATGGGGAGCCGATCAGCGCCCGGTATGGATCGCGGCCAGCACCCACGAAGGGGAAGATGCGTTGATCCTGCAGGCCCATCGGCAGTTGCTGCAGGTGCATGGCGATGCGCTGTTGATTCTGGTGCCGCGCCACCCCGAACGGTTCGATGCGGTGCATGCCTTGTGCAGCGAGCAGTTCGCCACGGTGCGTCGCTCGGCCGGCACGGCGGTCGATGGCCAGACCCGTGTATTGCTCGGCGACACCATGGGTGAGTTGCTGTTCCTCTATGCGCTGGCCGACATCGCCTTCGTCGGCGGTAGCCTGGTCGCCACCGGTGGCCACAACCCGCTGGAACCGGCGGCCTTGGCGTTGCCGGTGGTCATGGGGCCGCACGTGTTCAACTTCCTCGAGATCACGGCAATGCTGCGTGAGGCGGGCGCGTTGCAGCAGATCGACGATGCCGAGGGGCTGGCCGAAGCGGTGCGCCGTCTGGTGGAGTTGCCCCAGGATGCGCAGCGCATGGGCGAGGCGGGCAGGGCGGTGATGCGGGCCAATCAGGGGGCCTTGCAGCGGTTGCTCGATGGGCTGGGGGCACTTGTTCGCTGAGGGCTGTGGTGGCTTCTTCGCGGGACAAGCCCGCTCCCACAAGTACACCGTGCTTTTTCCTGTGGGAGCCGGCTTGCCGGCGATTGGGCCCGTACAGACCATTTGATTTGCCTGCTCCCACAGGGATTTGCGTCAGCTTTCAGACGTTGAGCAAGGCAGTGGCTCGCACAGAAGCCACCAGCAGGTTCAAGGCTTGCGTTCGAAGTTCTTGGCGGCAGCGGCGGCCAGGTCCGGCGGCAGGAAATCCTTGTCCGGGTTGTAGTCCGCCTTCAGATAGCGTTTCAGGTCGATCAGGTCCTGCGGGCTCAAGGTGCCGGCCGCCTGCTTCAGGCTCAGGTTGTCGAGAATGTAGTCATAGCGGCTGTTGTTGTAGTCACGCACCGACGTATACAGCTGGCGCTGTGCATCGAGCACGTCGACGATGTTGCGGGTACCGACCTGGTAGCCGATCTCGGTGGCTTCCAGCGCGCTCTGGTTGGAAATGATCGACTGTTTGCGCGCCTGAACCTGTTCCACATCGGTGTTCACCGCGCGGTGCAGGTTGCGGGTGTTTTCCACCACCTGGCGGCGCAGGCTCTCGCGCTGCTGCTCGCTCTGGCTCAGGCGTTGGTAAGCCTCGCGCACCTGCGAGCTGGTCAGGCCGCCGCTGTAGATCGGAATGTTCAGCTGCAGCCCGATGGTGGTCTGTTCCACATCACCGCTGTAGCGCTGGCCGGGGAAGGGCGAGGGGTTGGAGAAGCCGAGGTTGTCGTTGTCGCCCTTGTCGTAGCGCGCCACCGCATCCAGGGTCGGTGCATGGCCGGCCTTGCGCTGGCGCAAGGTTTCTTCAGCGGCGTCGACCGCGTGGTTGGTGGCCAGCAGGTTGAGGTTCTGGCGTCCGGCCGTTTCTACCCAGGCCTTGGCGTCATTGGGGATCGGAACCTGGATCGGCAAGGTGTGGACCACGCCCTGGATCGCGCTGTACTCGCGGTTGGTCAGGGTCACCAGGGCCTCGAAGGCGTCCTGCACCTGGCGCTCGGCGATGATCCGGTTGGCCCGGGCGGTATCGTAGCTGGCCTGGGACTGCAGCACGTCGGTCTTGTCGGAAAGGCCGACGTCGAAACGTTCATTGGACTGGTCCAGCTGGCGCTTGAACGCCGCTTCCTCGGCCTTGGTCGCGGCCAGGTTGTCCTGGGCGCGCAGCACGGCGAAGTAGTTCTGCGCGGTCTGCAGGATCAGGTTCTGCTCGGTGGCCGACAGTTCCAGCGCGGCCTGTTCGTTGACGGCCTCGGCTGCCTGCAGCTGGAACCAGCGGTCGGCGCGAAAGATCGGCTGCGAGAGGGTTGCATTCCACGAATTGCCACTGCGGTTGGTGGTGGCCGACGGCTCGTCGAACTTGGTGCGCGTGTTCTGCATCTCGGCACCGGCCGACAGGTTAGGCAGCAGGCCGGCGCGGGCCTGGGGCACCACTTCGCGGCGGGCGCCGTAGTCGGCACGTGCGGCAGCAAGATCGGCGTTGTTGTCTACCGCTTCCTGGTAGACGCTGACCAGATCGGTCTTCACTGTCGTGGGCACTTGCGCTGCCCAGACCACACCGTTGGACGCACAAGACACGGCAATCGCCAGTGAGAGTTTGCGCAGCATAGAGGCAATCCTTGTACGAGATTGTAATTTCTGAACTGTTGGGTATCGAACGACGGGCCAGTGTAGTGCCGTGTGCCCCTGGCAACAATCGCCGAGTTTGCCTTTCATCATCGCCTTGTTTTACCCGCTTGGCTTTGCCGACCACTCCAGTCTAGACTGCGCATGTTCTTGTCGGGGTGCCTTGAATCAAAGGCTGAGATCGGAGAGTTCCGGATCCCGTTGAACCTGATCAGGTTAGCGCCTGCGTAGGGAACAAGATTGCTCGCCTTCCCGGGGAGCCTCTTGTGCCAGGTCCGGGAATGTCGCAGCTGCATGCAGCTCAAGGCACCCCCCATCCGGCACTGCACACCCGTCAAGGGGTGCGTTCATGCCTTTCAGGTTCTCCCCGACATTCGCCCGCAAGGAAGACGTCTGGAGAGCCTGTGATGAGCAAACAAGAAAAATCGATCAACCTCAGCGAGTCGGCGCAAGTCGACCAGCAGTCCGTGCAACCTTTCCCGCGCTCGCGCAAGGTCTATGTCGAAGGCTCGCGCCCGGACATCCGCGTGCCCATGCGCGAAATCAGCCTGCACGACACCCCCACCGACTTCGGTGGCGAAAGCAACGCGCCGGTGCTGGTCTATGACACCTCCGGCCCGTACACCGATCCTGAGGTCATCATCGACGTGCGCAAAGGCCTGGCCGATGTGCGTTCGGCCTGGATCGACGCCCGCGGCGACACCGAGCGCCTGGCCGGCCTGAGCTCCAACTTCGGCCAGCAACGCCTGAACGACGCCGAGCTGGCCAAGCTGCGCTTCGCTCACGTGAACAACCCACGCCGGGCCAAGGCCGGGGCCAACGTCACGCAGATGCACTATGCGCGCCAGGGCATCATCACCGCCGAGATGGAATACGTCGCCATCCGCGAAAACATGAAGCTGCAGGAGGCCCGCGCCGCCGGCCTGCTCAACCAGCAGCACGCCGGCCACAGCTTCGGCGCGAGCATCCCGAAAGAGATCACCGCCGAATTCGTGCGCGAGGAAATCGCCCGTGGCCGCGCGATCATTCCGGCCAACATCAACCACCCGGAGCTGGAGCCGATGATCATCGGCCGTAACTTCCTGGTGAAGATCAACGGCAACATCGGCAACAGCGCCCTGGGTTCCTCGATCGAGGAAGAAGTGGCCAAGCTGACCTGGGGTATCCGCTGGGGTTCGGACACGGTCATGGACCTGTCCACCGGCAAGCACATCCACGAAACCCGCGAGTGGATCATCCGCAACTCGCCGGTACCGATCGGCACCGTGCCGATCTACCAGGCCCTGGAAAAAGTCGGCGGCATCGCCGAGGACCTGACCTGGGAGCTGTTCCGCGACACCCTGATCGAACAGGCCGAGCAGGGCGTGGACTACTTCACCATCCACGCTGGCGTGCTGCTGCGCTACGTGCCGATGACCGCCAAGCGGGTCACCGGCATCGTCAGCCGTGGCGGTTCGATCATGGCCAAGTGGTGCCTGGCGCATCACCAGGAGAACTTCCTGTACACGCACTTCGACGAGATCTGCGAAATCATGAAGGCCTACGATGTCAGCTTCTCGCTGGGTGACGGCCTGCGCCCGGGCTCGATCGCCGACGCCAACGACGCGGCCCAGTTCGGTGAACTGGAAACCCTCGGCGAGCTGACCAAGATCGCCTGGAAGCACGACGTGCAGTGCATGATCGAAGGCCCCGGCCATGTGCCGATGCAGCTGATCAAAGAGAACATGGACAAGCAGCTGGAGTGCTGTGACGAGGCGCCGTTCTACACCCTCGGCCCGCTGACCACCGACATCGCACCGGGCTATGACCACATCACCTCGGGTATCGGTGCGGCGATGATCGGCTGGTTCGGTTGCGCGATGCTGTGCTATGTCACGCCGAAAGAGCACCTGGGTCTGCCGAACAAGGACGACGTCAAGACCGGTATCATCACCTACAAGATCGCCGCGCATGCTGCCGACCTTGCGAAAGGCCACCCGGGCGCGCAGATTCGTGACAACGCGCTGTCCAAGGCACGTTTCGAATTCCGCTGGGAAGACCAGTTCAACCTGGGCCTGGACCCGGACACCGCGCGGGCCTACCACGACGAGACGTTGCCGAAGGAATCGGCCAAGGTCGCGCACTTCTGCTCGATGTGCGGGCCGAAGTTCTGCTCGATGAAGATCACCCAGGAAGTACGTGAATACGCCGCCAACCAACGCATCGAGGCGGTGGATGTCGCGGTCGAGGATGGCATGCGCGAGCAGGCCGAGCGGTTCCGCCAGGAAGGCAGCCAGCTTTACAAGAAAGTGTAACAACGCCACTCCCCTTGTGGGAGCGGGCTTGCCCCGCGAAAGCGGCAGCTGGGCCAGCGCGGTTGGCAGGCCTGGCCCTTTCGCGGGGCAAGCCCGCTCCCACAAAGGTGGCTGTAGCCCATCAATTCTTCCGGCGAACATAACAATGACCACCCCCAGCCATTTCTCCCCCGACCACCCGGTCCCCTCCAGCCAGCGCCCGTTTGGCGGCCGTGACCTGTTCTCGCTGTGGTTCTCCCTCGGCATCGGCCTGATGGTCCTGCAGGTGGGCGCCATGCTCGCCCCTGGCCTTGGCCTGGCAGGCGCCGTTCTGGCCATTGCCCTCGGCACCGGCGTGGGCGTGCTGCTGCTGGGCGCAGCCGGCGTCATCGGCAGCGACACCGGCCTGTCGGCCATGGCCACCCTGCGCCTGAGCCTGGGCCGCCACGGCGCACGCTTGCCGGCGCTGCTCAACCTCCTGCAACTGGTGGGCTGGGGCGCGTTCGAGATCATCGTCATGCGTGATGCGGCCAGCCTGCTCGGCGCACGTACCTTCGGCGAAGACAGCCTGTGGAACAGCCCGATGCTCTGGACCCTCTGCTTCGGCGGTCTGGCCACCCTGCTAGCGGTCAGCGGGCCGTTGGCCTTCGTGCGCAAGATCTTGCGCAAATGGGGTATCTGGGTACTGATGGGGGCTTGCCTGTGGCTGACCTGGAACCTGTTCGCCAAGGCCGACCTGGTCGAGCTGTGGAAGCGCAGTGGTGACGGTTCGATGTCGCTGGCCGTGGGCTTTGACATCGTCATTGCCATGCCGCTGTCGTGGCTGCCGCTGATCGCCGACTACTCGCGTTTCGCCAGCAACGGCAAGCGTGTCTTCGGCGGGACTGTGCTGGGCTACTTCATTGGCAACACCTGGCTGATGAGCCTGGGTGTGGCCTACACCCTGGCATTCGCCCCGAGCGGCGAGGCCAATGCCCTGCTGCTGGCCCTGGCGGGTGCCGGCATGGGCCTTCCGTTGCTGTTGATTCTGCTGGATGAGTCGGAAAAAGCCTTTGCCGACATCCACTCGGCTGCGGTTTCCAGCGGCTTGCTGGTGCCTGTGAAAGTCGAACACCTGGCCTTGGCCATCGGCGTGCTGTGCACCCTGATCGCCCTGCTGGCGCCGTTGGCCCAGTACGAAAACTTCCTGCTGCTGATCGGTTCGGTGTTCGCGCCGCTGTTCGGCGTGGTGCTGATGGACCACTACGTGATCCGCCGCCGCCGCGCGCCAGCACAGGTCGACGGGTTGCACTGGCAGGCGCTGCTGGCCTGGGTTGCGGGTGTCGCGGCCTACCATTTGATCGCCGCGCAAGCGCCAGCGCTGGGGGCGACCCTGCCAGCACTGATGCTGGCAGGTGGGCTGCATGCGCTACTGAGCCTCAGCCGCGGCCGGGAAACAGTTCAGGCTTGATGACGCCATTCAGGCGCGGGTAGGGGAGCTTGAGTTCCACGTGGCCCATGGAATAGGGCGCGATGGTATAGACCTCATACTTGACCACTACCGCGCCGTAGGTCAGGGCGATGTGCGGGGACTTCTGGAACGGCCAGGTCTTCACGAACTGGGCGTCCTTGTCCATGCCCACGCTGATCAGCCAGGCGCGGTGCGATTCCTCGACGGTCTTCCAGAAGGTGTCCTCCTGGCCCGGCACCAGCATGTCCTGGAGGGTCAGCTCCTTGTCCAGCTTGCGCGAGTAGTTGATGAAGCCACGCCCGGGCATGCCGTGGGCACCGCCGCTGTCGAGGTAGCTGGACAGCTCGATGATCACCAGTCCGTCATGCTGTTCACGTACCTTGGCCTGCAGGTAGCTGCTGTTGCGCTTGTCGGCGCTGGCCAGGTACTGCTGCTCATAGGCCTGCAAGGTGCTTGGCGCAGTGCCACGCTGGTTGTCCTCGGTCAGCTGCAGCAGGCGTTTCTCGACGATGGCGTCGAGTTTCGGCAGGTCCGGGAAGTGGATGGTATCGATGTTCACCAGCGGGCAGTCACTGGCGCTGCAGCCGGGTTTGACGTGTTCCCAGGCATCGCGCTTGACCTCTAGCGGGGCCCGGTAATTGGGCGTGAACAGGCTCTGGCAGGCACCCAGGGCCAAGGCCAGCACAGCCACGGAAGTCAGTTTGACAAGTGTCATGATGATCCTTGCAGAACGGGGAAAAGTCGGCCTTTGACCGTCTGCGCGGCCTTCAGTTCGCCACTAAGCTAACAGAGAGAAGACGCGCTGTCCCGACTGCACGAACGGTTGCCGGAAAGGGATGAAACCGGCAAGCGTGCAGAGTAGGATGGCGCGATGCGGTATTCGAGGTAATGAGGATTTCCATGTCAGACGCGTTGAATTCAATGCCCAAGGGCTTCGAGATCATTGAGCGGGCCAATTGCTTCCAGGGCTTTTACAAGCTCGACAAGCTGCGCCTGCGCCATGAACTGTTCGCTGGGGGCATGGGCCGTGAAATCAGCCGTGAACTGTTCGTGCGGCACGATGCCGTATGCGTGTTGCCCTACGATCCTCAGCGCGATGAAGTGGTGCTGATCGAGCAGTTTCGGGTCGGCGCGTTGGACAAGGTTGCCAACCCTTGGCTGATCGAGATGGTCGCCGGGCTGATCGACAAGGACGAACAGCCGGAAGAAGTGGCACACCGCGAAGCCGAAGAGGAAGCTGGCCTGACCTTCAGCGCCCTGTGGCCGATGACCCGCTATTTCCCGTCGCCGGGTGGCAGCGATGAATTCGTGCACCTGTTCCTCGGGCGCTGCAGCAGCGAAGGCGCCGGTGGCCTGCATGGTCTGGAAGAAGAAGGCGAAGATATCCGGGTGCGCGTCTGGTCGTTCGAAGATGCCTTGCAGGCCGTGCGCGACGGGCGGATCTGCAACGCGGCGACCATCATCGGCCTGCAATGGCTGGCCCTGAACCGTGACGAAGTTCGAGGTATGTGGAAGTGAACCTGCTGCGTGAGCGTTATCGGGTCGACCTGGCCGGGCTGCAAGCAGCCTGTGAGGCCAACTATGCCCGGCTCATGCGCCTTCTACCCGACATGCGCACCAGCCAGAGCTCGCGACGCATCGGCATGACCCAGGGCGATCAGATGCTCGGCGTGCTGGTGCTGGACGTGGTGCTGGCCTGCCCATACACCACTACCTTGCGCGTTCGTCAGGAGCACAGCCTGCCCTGGCTGCCGGTGCCGCACCTGGAGGTGCAGGTGTACCACGATGCGCGCATGGCCGAAGTGATCAGCGCCGAACATACCCGGCGCCTGCGCAGTATCTACCCGTATCCCAATGAAGCGATGCATCAGCCGGACGAGAAAGCCCAGCTCAATCTTTTCCTCGGCGAATGGCTGAGCCACTGCCTGGCGTGTGGCCATGAACTGGCAAGTGTGCGCTGAAATGTGAAGCCGGTCGGTTTCGCCTGTTTGCTCGCCACGGCTGCAGCGCGATAATCCCCGCTGAATCCGCTCGAGGAGACGGCCGTTGCCGCACCCAGATCTTTCCCCGGCACCCGTGCATGTGGTGCAACTGACCGACGCCCATCTGTTCGCCGACCCGGCGGGCACCATGCTGGGCCTGAACACCCGTGACAGCCTGCGCCATGTGATCGAGCAGGTGCGGCGCGAGCAACCGCGTATCGATCTGCTGCTGTGTACAGGTGATTTGTCACAGGACGCCAGTGTCGCTTCCTATGAAGCGTTCCGTGCCTTGACCGCTGGGCTGGGTGCTCCCGCGCGCTGGTTGCCGGGCAATCATGACGAAGCGCGGGTGATGGCCGAAGTGGCGCCGCAGCTGGTGCAGGCGGTCACCGACGTGGGTGCCTGGCGGGTAGTGATGCTCAATACGGCGGTAGCAGGGGCTACCCATGGGCTGCTTGAGCAGGACCAGTTGTCACTGCTCGACGAGGCGCTGGCATCGGCAGGCGAGCGCCATTGCCTGGTGTGCTGCCACCACCAGCCCGTAGACATCGGCTGTGCGTGGATTGCCCCCATCGGATTGCGCAATGCCAATGAACTGTTGCAGCGGCTGGCGAGTTATCCACAAGTGAAAGCCTTGCTTTGGGGGCATATCCATCAGCCGTGGGATGAAACGCGCGATGGCCTGCGCCTGCTGGCCACCCCGTCCACCTGCATCCAGTTCGCCGCCGCCAGCGAGGATTTCAAGGTCAGCGAAGAGCAGCCCGGGTATCGCTGGTTGCGTCTGCACGCCGACGGACGACTGGAGACTGGCGTGGAGCGGGCCCGGGACTTCGAAGTCAGGCTCGACTTCGACAGCCCGGGCTATTGAGGTAAAGGGGCTGCTGCGCAGCCCAATCGCCGGCAAGCCGGCTCCCACAGAGAAAGGGCAGCGATTCCCCTTGTGGGAACCGGCTTGCCGGCGATTGGGCCGCGCAGCGGCCCAGGTTCACAAGACGAATTTGTTGCGAAAAACCAGCCGCGGCACCAAAACCCGGCGAACACGCTACACTGCGCATCCCTGCGCCCGCACCCTCGGGCGCGAAGCCAAAGATTCCGGGGGCAGCATGTCGGGTTCCATCCTCTATATCCATGGCTTCAACAGCTCTCCGCTGTCCACCAAGGCGCGTCAGCTCGAAGCCGTGATGCAGCAACTGGGGCTGTCCGGCCAACTGCGTGCACCGGCCTTGCACCATCACCCGCGCCAGGCCATCGTGCAGCTCGAAGCCGCCATCGCCGAGCTGGGCGCGCCGCTGCTGGTCGGCAGCTCGCTCGGCGGCTACTATGCCACCCATCTGGCCGAGCGCCATGGCCTGAAGGCATTGCTGGTCAACCCAGCGGTAACCCCGCACAAGCGGTTCGACGGCTACCTGGGCAGCCAGCGCAATCATTACACGGGTGAAACCTGGGAGCTGACCCACGACCACGTGCAGGCGCTGGCCGAGCTGGAAGTGCCGGCACCCGAGGACCCCAGCCGCTATCAAGTGTGGTTGCAGACCGCCGATGAAACCCTGGACTATCGCCACGCCGAACGCTATTACCGGGCCTGCGCCCTGCGTATCCAGGCCGGTGGCGACCACAGTTACCAGGGCTTCGCCGCGCAGCTGCCGGCCCTGCTGGCGTTCGCCGGGATTGCCCGGCAGCAGTACGCGGCGCTCGATTTTTCTGTATTTTGATTTTTTCGCATTCACCAGACTGACGACGAGAACCCATGGCCAATCCCAGCGCTAGCGCCTATAACGCAGACGCCATCGAAGTCCTCTCGGGCCTTGACCCGGTCCGCAAGCGGCCGGGCATGTACACCGATACCAGCCGGCCGAACCACCTGGCCCAGGAAGTCATCGACAACAGCGTCGACGAAGCCCTGGCAGGCCACGCCCGTTCGGTCCAGGTCATCCTGCATGCCGACCATTCGCTGGAAGTCAGCGACGATGGTCGCGGCATGCCCGTGGATATCCACCCTGAAGAGGGCGTGTCGGGGGTCGAGCTGATCCTCACCAAGCTGCACGCCGGCGGCAAGTTCTCCAACAAGAACTACCAGTTCTCCGGCGGCTTGCACGGCGTTGGCATCTCGGTGGTCAACGCCCTGTCGACCCAGGTGCGCGTACGCGTCAAGCGCGACGGCAACGAGTACCAGATGAGCTTCGCCGATGGCTTCAAGGCCAGCGAGCTGGAAGTAGTCGGTACGGTCGGCAAACGCAACACCGGTACCAGCGTGTACTTCAGCCCTGACCCGAAGTATTTCGACTCGCCGAAATTCTCCATCAGCCGCCTCAAGCACGTGCTCAAGGCCAAGGCTGTCCTGTGCCCAGGCCTGCTGGTGAGCTTCGAGGACAAGGCCAGTGGCGAGAAGGTCGAGTGGCATTATGAAGATGGCCTGCGTTCCTACCTGGTCGACTCGGTCAGCGAGTTCCTGCGCCTGCCCGACGAGCCGTTCTGCGGCAGCCTGGCCGGCAACAAGGAGGCCGTGGACTGGGCGCTGCTGTGGCTGCCCGAAGGCGGCGACAGTGTTCAGGAAAGCTACGTCAACCTGATTCCCACCGCCCAGGGCGGCACCCACGTCAACGGCCTGCGACAGGGCCTGCTGGATGCCATGCGCGAGTTCTGCGAGTTCCGCAACCTGCTGCCGCGCGGCGTCAAGCTGGCGCCCGAAGACGTCTGGGAACGCATCACCTTCGTGCTCTCGATGAAGATGCAGGAGCCGCAGTTCTCCGGGCAGACCAAGGAACGCCTGTCGTCCCGCGAGGCCGCGGCTTTCGTCTCGGGTGTGGTCAAGGATGCCTTCAGCCTGTGGCTCAATGCCCACCCCGAGCTGGGCATGCAACTGGCGGAGCTGGCCATCAGCAACGCCGGGCGGCGCCTCAAGGCGAGCAAGAAGGTCGAACGCAAGCGCATCACCCAGGGCCCGGCCTTGCCAGGCAAGCTGGCCGACTGCGCCGGACAGGATCCCATGCGTGCCGAGCTGTTCCTGGTCGAGGGCGACTCCGCCGGTGGTTCGGCCAAGCAGGCGCGGGACAAGGAATTCCAGGCAATCCTGCCGCTGCGCGGCAAGATCCTCAACACCTGGGAAGTCGACGGCGGCGAAGTCCTGGCCAGTCAGGAAGTGCATAACATCGCCGTGGCCATCGGGGTCGACCCCGGTGCCGCCGATCTGACGCAGCTGCGCTATGGCAAGATCTGCATCCTCGCCGACGCCGACTCCGACGGCCTGCACATCGCGACCCTGCTGTGCGCGCTGTTCGTGCAGCACTTCCGCCCGCTGGTCGAAGCCGGCCACGTCTACGTCGCCATGCCGCCGCTGTATCGCATCGACCTGGGCAAGGAAATCTACTACGCCCTCGACGAAGCCGAGCGTGACGGCATTCTCGACCGCCTGGTGGCCGAGAAGAAGCGCGGCAAGCCACAGGTCACCCGATTCAAGGGTCTGGGCGAGATGAACCCGCCGCAGCTGCGCGAAACCACCATGGACCCGAACACCCGGCGCCTGGTCCAGCTGACCCTGGACGACCTGGCGGGCACCACCGAGATCATGGACATGCTGCTGGCCAAGAAGCGCGCCGGTGATCGCAAGAACTGGCTGGAAACCAAAGGCAATCTGGCTGAGGTCCTGGTTTGATTCGTCTGTTGGTCGCGGTTCTGCTGAGCCTGATTGCCCTGCCTACCCTGGCAGGCAACTGGCCAGAACTGAAACTGGCATCCGAGCACCCCATCGACGGCATGCGCGGCGGCAACCTTTCCGGGTTGGCCTTTTGCCGAGGCGCGCTGTGGGGCGTTTCAGACCGCGACGATGATCGAATTTACCAGTTCGATCAGCAGGACGCGGTGTGGCGCGCCCAGCCGCTGGCTTTCACCCCGCCGCTGGTGCCGGAGAGCGGCTTGCCCTGGGGCTTGAAAACACGCAACTGGGTCGCGTCGTACGTACGCGGCGGCGAGCTGGATTATGAAGGCATCACCTGCGATCAGGCGGGCAACCTCTATGTGGTCAGCGAAGCCCATGCGGCGGTGCTGCAACTGCCGGTCCAAGGTGAGCCAGACTGGTTGAAAATCGACCCGGCGATGATTCGCCAGGCCCGGGCCAGCGGCATGCTGTTGCACTTCAACGCCTTGTTCGAAGGCCTGGCGATCAACCCGGCCGGTGACCGCCTGTGGCTGGCGGCCGAGCGCGAGCGCCGCGGCCTGGTGGCGATAGAGCGCCAGCACTCGGTGTGGACCTGCGGGCGCACGTGCGTAGTGCTCAGCGAAGCCGGGGTCGAGATGCAGCCGCCGCAGATGCCCAATGCCCGCGCGCTATCGCGTGATTTCGCTGACCTGGCCTGGTTCGAGGGCAAGCTGTTCACCCTCGAGCGCAATGCATACCGACTCTGCCGGCGTGACGCCGACAGTGGCAGCGTCGAGCGCTGCTGGTCGTTCGCAGCCGATACCCTGAAGCCGGAACGCCTCTACGATCAGCCCTTCGGCCTCGCCGAAGCACTGGTGGTCGACGCCAAGGGCGCCTGGGTAGGTATCGACAACAACAACGGTGATCGTGCCGATGGCGAAAGCCGGCCGGTGGTCTGGCGTTTCGACGCCCCGCAAGGTGGCTGGAGCGCCAAGCCATGAGCCAGGCACCGGGCAAGCGCGCGGGCAGGGTACTGATGATCGTCGCCTGGGCGGCGGCGCTGTTCCTTGCCACGCGCTTCTTCGGGCAGTGGGAGGAACGCGAGCGCAACCCCAATACCCAGGTACAGTCCGAGCATGGCGAAGGCTTCATCGAGGTGCGCCTGCTGAGTAACGGCCAGGGCCACTTCGTCGCCGATGGCGCGATCAATGGCCAGGTGGTGCACTTCATGCTCGACACCGGCGCCACCGACGTGGCGATCCCCGAGTCGTTGGCCCGTGGCCTGGACCTGCAGCGCGGCAGCCCGGTGACGCTGAGTACCGCCAATGGCCGCACCGAAGGTTACCGCACCCGCCTGGACAGCCTGCAGCTGGGTGATATCCGCCTGCACAACGTGCGCGCGCTGGTGGTGCCCGGGCTGGATGGGCAAACCGTGCTGCTCGGCATGAGCGCGTTGAAACAACTTGAATTTACCCAGCGCGGCGGCACCATGCTGTTGCGCCAGAACTTGAAATGACGAGGCCCGCATGAGCGACCCACTGGAACTCAGCCTCGACGGCGTCGAACGCCGTTCGCTGGCTGACTTCACCGAACAGGCCTACCTCAACTACTCCATGTACGTGATCATGGACCGGGCCCTGCCGCACATCGGCGATGGCCTGAAGCCTGTGCAACGACGCATCGTCTATGCCATGAGCGAGTTGGGGCTCGATGCCGACGCCAAGCACAAGAAGTCGGCGCGTACCGTCGGCGACGTGCTCGGCAAGTTCCACCCCCACGGCGACTCGGCCTGCTACGAGGCCATGGTGCTGATGGCGCAGCCGTTCAGCTACCGCTACACGCTGGTCGATGGCCAGGGTAACTGGGGTGCGCCGGACGATCCGAAGTCGTTCGCTGCCATGCGTTATACCGAGGCGCGCTTGTCGCGTTACTCCGAGGTGCTGCTCAGCGAACTGGGCCAGGGCACTGCGGACTGGGTGCCGAACTTCGACGGCACGCTGGAGGAACCGGCAGTGCTGCCGGCGCGCCTGCCGAACATTCTGCTCAATGGCACCACCGGCATCGCCGTGGGCATGGCCACCGACGTACCGCCGCACAACCTGCGCGAAGTGGCCAGCGCCTGCGTGCGCCTGCTCGACGAGCCCAAGGCGACCATCGAGCAGTTGTGCGAGCACATTCAAGGCCCCGACTACCCGACCGAAGCCGAAATCATCACGCCCCGTGCCGAGATCCTGAAGATCTACGAAAGTGGCCGTGGTTCGATCCGCATGCGCGCCGTGTACCGGGTCGAGGACGGTGACATCGTCGTCACCGCGCTGCCGCACCAGGTTTCCGGGGCCAAGGTACTGGAACAGATCGCCGCGCAGATGCAGGCCAAGAAGCTGCCGATGGTCGCCGACCTGCGTGACGAATCGGACCACGAGAACCCGTGCCGTATCGTCATCATCCCGCGCTCCAACCGGGTGGATGCCGCCGAGCTGATGCAGCACCTGTTCGCTACCACTGACCTGGAAAGCAGCTACCGGGTCAACGTCAACATCATCGGCCTTGACGGTCGGCCGCAGTTGAAGAACCTGCGCGTCTTGCTGCTGGAGTGGCTGGAGTACCGCATCGGTACCGTTCGTCGCCGCCTGCAGCACCGCCTGGACAAGGTCGAGAGGCGCCTGCACCTGTTGGAAGGCTTGCTCACCGCGTTCCTCAACCTGGATGAAGTGATTCACATCATCCGTACCGAGGAACACCCCAAGCAGGCACTGATTGCCCGTTTCGAGCTGTCCGAGATCCAGGCCGAGTACATCCTCGAGACTCGCCTGCGTCAGCTGGCGCGCCTGGAAGAGATGAAGATCCGTGGCGAGCAGGACGAACTGCTGAAGGAACAGGCCAAGCTGCAAACGCTGCTCGGCAGCGATGCCAAGCTGCGCAAGCTGGTGCGCAGCGAACTGATCAAGGACGCCGAGACCTATGGCGACGACCGCCGCTCGCCCATCGTCGAGCGCGCCGAAGCCAAGGCCCTGTCCGAAAACGAATTGATGCCGACCGAGCCGGTCACCGTGGTGCTGTCGGAGAAGGGCTGGGTGCGTTGCGCCAAGGGCCACGATATCGATGCCACCGGCCTTTCGTACAAGGCCGGCGACGGCTTCAAGGCGGCGGCCGCCGGCCGCTCCAACCAGTTTGCCGTGCTCATCGACTCCACTGGGCGCAGTTATTCGGTGGCTGCGCATACCTTGCCTTCGGCACGTGGCCAGGGCGAGCCGCTGACCGGCCGCCTGACGCCGCCACCGGGCGCCACTTTCGAATGCGTGCTGTTGCCGGAGGACGATGCCCTGTACGTGGTGGCCTCCGACGCCGGCTACGGCTTCGTGGTCAAGGGCGAAGACCTGCAGGCCAAGAACAAGGCCGGCAAAGGGCTGCTCAGCCTGCCCAACGGCGCCAAGGTGATCAGCCCGCGCCTGGTGGCCAACCGCGAACAGGACTGGCTGGCGGCAGTGACCACCGAGGGCCGCTTGCTGGTGTTCAAAGTGGCCGATTTGCCGCAACTGGGCAAAGGCAAGGGCAACAAGATCATCGGTGTGCCTGGCGACCGGGTGGCCAGTCGGGAAGAATACGTCACCGACCTGGCGGTGATTGCCGAGGGCGCGACGCTTGTGTTGCAGGCGGGCAAACGTACACTGTCGCTGAAACCGGACGACCTTGAGCATTACAAGGGCGAGCGGGGCCGGCGCGGTAGCAAGCTGCCACGCGGGTTCCAGCGGGTTGATGGGTTGCAGGTGGAGGGGCCCGCCTGACCCGATGAATGGTCTGGGACGGCATTTTCAGCGCCGTTCCAGGCGGAAATGCTGGAGTCGGACCAACATTTCGCGGATGATAGTGCCCCTGCGGTGCCGGCGTGGCCGTGTGCCCGAATGAATGAATATCAGTATCACTGCGGTTTGCCTGGTGGCGACCGCCTGGATGGGATGAATGAAATTTCTGCGCCTTCCATTTGCGCTGTTGTTGACGGGTTTGCTGGGCCTGAGCGGATGCAGCATGCATCAGCCGGTTGCCCTGTATCAGCTCGACAGCGGTGATCCTGGCCAGCCCTCGCAAAGTGCGGGCATGGCCGTGGTGCTCGGCCCGGTGTCGATCGCCGATTACCTGCAGCGCGAAACCTTCTTGCAGCGTCAGGCCGATGGCAGCCTGAGTTCGGCGACCGACGGTCGTTGGGCCGGTAGCCTGTCGGCGGACATCGATCAACTGCTGGTACGCCAGCTGGCTTGGCGCCTGGACAGCCAGCGCGTGGTCCTGGCCCCTGCCAGCACCGGCTTCTCGCCAGACGTGCAGGTACTGCTGTCGATTACGCGTCTGGACTCGGGCAAGAACCAGCCGGCTATTCTCGACGCCCAATGGCGTCTGCTGGACCGTCGTGGCCATGTGCGTGACAACCGTATCGTTCACCTCGAGCAGCAGCATGAGGGCACCGAGTCGTCCCAGGTGCAGGCTCAGGGCCAATTGCTGCAGAAGCTGGCCGAACAGTTGAGCACTGCAGTCAAGCCACTGGCCAACCAGCCGGCGATCGCCGAGGACACGCCGAAGAAGGCTGCGGCCCCGGTGCAGGTCAAGAAAGAGCCGGAGAAGTCGAAGATCCCGATGGCTTCGCCGATTCGTACCGATATGGAAGTCTATCGGTTCTGATGGTTTTGCCAGATACAAGAAAGCCCGCACATGTGCGGGCTTTTTTATTGCCTGTACCGGCCTCATCGCCGGCAAGCCGGCTCCCACAAGGGGAGCACCTGCTTCAAAGCTTGCGCAGCACCCTGTGGGAGCCGGCTTGCCGGCGATGAGGTCAGCGCGGTATCACGCCCTGCGCTCGTGCATCCGCGCCAACTGCCGCTCCAGCATCGACGGGTAAGGTTCCATCAACCGCTCCACGCAGCAGGCACCCTCAGGGCTGGCAATTGGCCGGATCCGAGCGCGCTGGCGAACCAGTGCGTCATCGCTGATCGGCCGCTCAACCAACAGCAGGTTGCGGCTGTGCTGGGACAGCGCCAAGGCATCCTGGGCCTTTTCGGTCGTCAGCAGGTCCGCCTGCTCCAGCCCCTGCAGATCGTCGCCCTGGGTCAGGCCCAGCTGCAGTTGCAGGGTAATGCCGCTGTCGGCCACCTCGATTTGCAGGGCGTGGCCCAAGGCGCGCAGCAGCTCGCCGCAGCAAATGGCGTTGGTCAGGTAGTCCTCGCCACTGTCACCGCTGTGGAACAGCACCAGGGTGCTGCCGTCATTGAACGTGAAGGTTTCGCCGTCATACAGCGAAGCCGCCTGTTCCAGACAGTCGCGGTAGCGCTCCAGCAGTTCGGTCAGGCGTGTGCGCGGCAGGCGGCGCAGTTGCTCCTGGGAACCCAGTTGAACGGCCAGTACCGCGGTGTTCTGCGGTTCGTTGGATTTGACCACGGCTGCCACAGGGTGCGCGCTTTCTTCATCCATCAGCCCGGCGAAGGCCTCATCGTCGTCCTCTTCGACCTGGGACGTGATCTTGGCGCGAGGCGCGGCTTTCGGCGCGGGCGCGGCCTCGTGCACGTCGTCGAACTGGTCTTCTTCCTCTGCGTCGTCCTCTTCTGGCTCCGGCTCCGGTGGGGGGGGCGGGGCCAGACGGGCGTGCAACTGGCGAGCGATATCGCCGATCTCATCCTGGCGATCGATCGCCGGGGTGTAGGGGTGCGGGTCGCGCAGCCATACGCGCAGTTGCAGCAGGGGCAGGGTGATATGGCGGCCTTGGCGCAGGCTCAGGCTCAGTGCCAGGGCCAGCAGGATCGCGGCCAGGATGCCCATGCTCTGCAGGCTGATCAGCATCGGCTGCTGGAACTGGCTCATGTCCAGGCTGATGCGCAGCTGCCCGGCGGTGACGTCCTGGAAGGTGATCTTGGTCTGGTACAGGCCTTGCGCTTCACCCAGCAGGCTGTTGCGCGGGCGCTGCCCGGCTTCGGCGAGGATACGGTTGTCCACGCTGTAGATCGCCGCGTGGGCCACCAATGGGTTCTTCACCAGGTTGCCCAGCAACACGTTGAGGCTGAGGATGTCGTTGGACACCAGCAGCTCGGTCGCCGAGGTGGCGGTCTGGGTGGTCAGGCTCTGGCCAAGGGCATCCGCCTGTTCGTGCATGGCCTGCTTGAACTGCAGGCCCATCACACAGGCATAGATCACCAGCGCCAGCGCCACCAGGAATATGTTGGTGCTGGCGATGCGCAGTGCCAGGGGAACGCGACGTTGGCGCAGGGCACGGAAGATCATGAGGAAGAAGTTGTCTGGTTTGACGGGCGTGGGCCGGTTCACAGAGCGCGGCTCTTAGTGGCGGAAAAGTGTTGCGCAGTATAGCGACCCGTGTTTTGTCGGCAAAGTATCGTTGGCGCCCGATGGTCATGGAAAATCGGTAGAATGCGCATTTTTCATCGAAGTCGGAGCCAGGTTGTGCGCGAAATCGTCCTGATCAACATCACCGGTGAGGACCGTCCCGGTCTCACCGCCGCTATCACCGGCGTCCTGCTCCAGGGCGGTGTGAACATCCTCGACATCGGCCTGGCGGTCATGCACGGCACCTTGTCGTTCGGCATTCTGGTCGATATCCCGGACAATGAAGTGGCCACAGGTCTGCTGCAGAGCGTGCAGTCCAAGGCCCACGAGCTGAACCTGCAGGCCCGCTACACGCCGATTTCCGAGGCGGATTACCAGCACTGGGCCGATGGCCATGGCGAGGCACGCCACATCGTCACCTTGCTCAGCCGCAAGATCACCCCCGAGCAGCTGCAGCGGGTCAGCGCGATCATCAGCCAATACGGCCTGACCATCGAGCGTATCGAGCGCCTGTCCGCCCGGGTAGCCCTGGATACCCAGAGCGAAAACGGCAAGGCAGCCGTCGAAATCTCCGTGCGCGGCGTGCCGAGCGATGCCCAGGCGCTGCGCGCCGACTTCTTCGCCTTGTCCGAAGCGCTGAGCATCGATATTGCCTTCCAGAAGGACGACCTGTTCCGCCGCAACCGCCGCCTGGCGGTGTTCGACATGGACTCGACGCTGATCGAGGCCGAGGTCATCGACGAGCTGGCCAAGGCCGCGGGTGTCGGCGAGCAGGTCGCGGCCATCACCGAGCGGGCGATGCGCGGCGAGCTGGACTTCCGCGCCAGCTTCAAGGAGCGCATGGCGTTGCTCAAGGGGCTGGATGTCAGCGTGCTGGACCAGATTGGCGCATCCCTGCGCCTGACCGAAGGCGCCGAAAACCTGTTCGCCGAACTCAAGCGGCTGGGTTACAAGACGGCGATTCTCTCCGGTGGCTTCACCTACTTTGCCAAGCAGGTGCAGGCGCGCCTGGGCATCGACTATGTGTTTGCCAACGAGCTGGAAGTGGTCGATGGCAAGGTGACCGGCGTCGCCGTGGAGCCGATCGTCGATGCCCAGCGCAAGGCCGAGTTGCTGCAGCAGCTGGCGAGCGAGGAGGGCTTGCAGCTGGAGCAGACGATTGCCGTGGGGGATGGTGCCAATGACCTGCCGATGCTGTCGCTGGCTGGCCTGGGTGTCGCCTTCCGCGCCAAACCGCTGGTGCGCCAATCGGCCAAGCAGGCGATCTCGACGCTGGGTCTGGATGGGGTGCTGTATCTGCTGGGGCTGCGTGACCGCGACGCCCGCGTTTGATCTGAATACAGGGGCTGCTTTGCAGCCCATCGCCGGCAAGCCGGCTCCCACAGGATTTTGCAGCGCTGCGTACATTGTGGGAGCCGGCTTGCCGTGGCGACGAACCGCGGCGATTGGGCCGCAAAGCGGCCCTGAATGCAGCGAATCAAGCCTGCGCCGGCACCGCCAGCAACTCACCCATGCGCACCGCCGAACCGGCACCCAGGGTTTCTGCCCACTTCACCTGCTCCGGCCCGAACAGCACGATGGCCGTGGAGCCCAATTTGAAGCGACCCAGCTCCGCACCTTTTTCCAGGTGGATCGGTGCACGGCTGCCTTCGTCATAACGGAAGGTCTTCAGTTCACGCTTCGGCGGCGTGACCAGCCCTGCCCAGACCGTCTCGATCGAGGCGACGATCATCGCACCGACCAGCACCACGGCCATTGGCCCGCGCTCGGTGTCGAACAGGCACACCACTCGCTCGTTGCGGGCAAACAGCTCAGGCACGTTCTCCGCCGTGGTCTGGTTCACCGAGAACAGGCGGCCCGGCACGTAGACCATCTCGCGCAGGGTACCGGCCAGCGGCATGTGCACGCGGTGGTAGTCTTTCGGCGACAAATAGATGGTGGCGAACTCACCGCCCATGAAAGGCGCGGCCAGAGCCGGGTCGCCACCCAGCAGCTCGAGGGCGCTGAAACCATGGCCCTTGGCCTGGAAGATGCGGCCATGCTCGATCGGGCCAAGCTGGCTCACGGCACCGTCGGCCGGGCAGAGGATCGCCCCTGGGGTTTCGTCCAGCGGGCGCGCGCCCGGCTTGAGTGCGCGGGTGAAGAAGGCGTTGAAGTGCTCGTAGGCGCTCAGGTCTTCGACCAGTGCCTCGCTCATGTTCACCTGGTAGCGCTTGGCGAACCAGGCGGTAAAGGCGTTCTTGAACCAGCGAGCGCGGCACTCGGCGACGCAGCCGGCCAACCGTGACAGCAGGTGGTGCGGCAGCAGGTACTGGCTAATGATGAACAAACGGGATTTCATGCAGGTTCCTTAAACTTCTACAGGCGTGTCCGGGTGGTTGCCCCATTCGCCCCACGAACCGGCATAGGCCTTGATGCGGGGGTAGCCCAGGGATTTGGCCACCAGGTAGGTGAAACCGGAGCGGCGGTGTGACTGGCAGTGGGTGATCACTTCCTTGTCGGGCGTGATGCCAAGCTGATTCAGGACTTCAGCGATGTCCTTGCGGATGCGCAGGTGGTCGTTGAGGTCCATGCCAGCGGTCCATTCAAAGTTGATGGCGCCGGGGATATGTCCACCCTTGGCCGCCAGGACCTTCTCGCCGCTGAACTCCTGGGGAGCACGGGCATCCCAGATGGCCAGGTCGTTGGCGCCGAGGCGGCTTTGCAGGTATTCGCGGGTGGCGGTCGGCTCGCCGTGCAGCTGCAAGCGTACGGGCGTGTTGGCCGGCGCCGGTACTTCGGTCGCGAGCTTGTCTGCCGGCCAGGCCTGGATACCGCCGTTGAGGTAGTGATAGGTCCGGTGGCCGATCACATCGAGCATCCAGATGAAACGCCCGGCCCAGCCGCCGCCTTCATCGTCGTAGACCACGTAGACGGCATCATCACGATGGCCGAGCTCGCTGAACAGTTTCTCCAGGTCGCCGAGGGCTGGCAGCAGGCCGGGCGCCGGTGGCAGGCCCAGTTGGGTGCGCTTGCCCTCGACGAAACGCGCGCCAGGGATGTGCCCGCTGACATAGCGGTTGGCGCTGCTCAGGTCGACCAGGATCAGCTGTGGTGAATCCAGGCGCGGCAGCAGGTCATCGGCCTCGATTACCAGGGGCAATCCGGAAAAGTCTGTCATCCACGGTCTCCAGTGTGGAAAGAGGGAGCGATTGTAGCGCAAGGGTCAGCCATTGCGGTTGGCAAACACCGCCAGGGCGCGTTCGATGCATTGAGCGGTTTTGCCGAAGGCCTGCACGCTCACGTCGGCCAGGGGCTTGCCGCCTTGGTCGGCCACCGCCAGCATCAGCACCTGTTCATTGACCGCCAGCGAACGTAGCAGCACGTGTTCGCTGCGAAAGAGTGCGCGCAGCGCGGAGGGCAGCAGCGCGGAGAACTGGCTGTGGTTTTCCGGCGTAAGGCGTAGTTGCCCGGCTTTGCTGACCAGCTTCTGCAGCAGCTTGTTCTGCGCGATGGGCAGGGCAATGGCCGCTGCCTCTTTCGGCAGACCGGCCGTTTGCTGCACACGCAGCAGGTCATTGGCCCTGTCCAGGCTGAGCAGCAGCACGCGCTGCATGCCGCATTCCTGCAGGGCCTGGCGCGCCTGGGTGGCCAGGTGCACGGCATTGGTGAACGGGCTGGGCTGTGCCAGCAGGTCCTGGCACAGCGTGCGCCAGCGACTCAGTTGCTCGCTTGAAGGCGGCGGTGGCGCCAGCATGTCGGGGTGCGGGCGGCGCTGGTGCCAAGGCCAGATCAGCGCTTCGGCCGGGTGGAACAGTGCGTGCCTGGCGTGGCGTCGGGCACTGGCGGCAGCCTGCTGGTGGACCTGTTGTTGCACGTCTTCCAGCGACGTTTGCAGGTACAGCGCAGTCAGCAACTGCCAGCGCAGCAGGTGCGGGTTGTCCCAGCCTACCTGGGCTGCCAGCGCCAGGTTGTTGGCCAGCAGCACGGTATTGGCGGGCTGGTTGAACCAGCGGCGCAGACCAGGCGCATCGTCGAGGCGGTGCTGCTGGCTGAGCAGGTCTTCGTCGCGGGCAATGCTCAGTACCTGGGCCAGTTGCTCACGTTCTTCCAGCAGCAAGCGGTAGCCTTGGGTCACCCATTGCGGCAGACGCCATTGCTCGGCCACGGCTTGGCACAGGGCCATGATGCGCACGCCGAAGAGCTCTTCCTCAACCTCTGCGGCTTCTTCGCCCTTGTGGATGACCCGCAGTTCCCAGGTGTCGAGCAGCTTGGGGTAGGTCAGTGCCATGGGCCACAGCGGCGAAAGGAACAGCAGGCTGCCCCAATGGATTTCCTGCCACAGCCGTGCCAGACGGCTGGCGAACAAGCCGCTGGCCTGTTGCGCGGCATGCTGGCTGATCAGCAGGAACTGGCGCAGCACGGGGGGGATGTCGGCGTCCGGCAGTGCCGGCAGGCGATTGAGCAATTCCTTGCTGCGCGCAAGGCCCAGGCGATTGAGGGCAATTTCCAGGCTTTCGGCAGGCTCTGCCTGGCTGGCGTTGGCCGGGTGGTTGGCCTCACGCATCACTGACAGCACCAGGGCCGGGCTGTCCTGCATCAGTTCGGCGATGTCGCGCAGGGAGCGGCGGTTATCGTTGATGGCGCTCATGACCCGGTCGTAACTCTGCTTCGGCACCGGTACACGAACACCGTCGAGCAGCTTTATCCAGGCTTCTAGCGTACGCGGATTCTGAGTGGGCACCTTGGATTCCATTGGCATTTTGACATCAGTCCGAACTGGCTTTTCGCATTTTGTGGCTATAGTCTGGCGCAGTTCTGCCGATAAGTAGAAGAAGAGTTTTAAAGCTCCCGTCCCTCACCCTGACCACGACAGCAAGTGCTTTGAACCTATGGCTAAAATTATCGGCATCATCGTCGTATTCGCGAGTGTGCTCGGCGGATATGTGCTTTCCCACGGCAAGATCGCGGCACTGATCCAGCCGTTCGAAGTGCTGATCATCGGCGGTGCGGCCTTTGGCGCTTTCATGCAGGCCAACCCGGGTTACATGACCATGCATGTAATCAAGAAGTCGATGAAGATGTTCGGCACCCGCTTCACCCATACCTTCTACCTGGAAGTTCTGGGTCTTGTGTACGAGATCCTCAACAAGAGCCGTCGTGAAGGCATGATGGCCATCGAGAGCGACATCGAGGACGCCGCGGCCAGCCCGATCTTCGCCAAGTACCCTGCTGTGCTGGGCGATGAGCGCATGACCGCGTTCATCTGCGACTACCTGCGCATCATGTCCACCGGCAACATGGCGCCCCACGAGCTCGAAGGCCTGTTCGACATGGAGCTGCTGAGCATGAAGGAAGAGCTCGAGCACCCGTCGCACGCGGTCACCGGTATTGCCGACGGCATGCCTGGTTTCGGTATCGTCGCGGCGGTATTGGGTATCGTCGTGACCATGGCTTCGCTCGGCGAGGGCGACCAGGCCTCGATCGGCCTGCACGTCGGCGCGGCACTGGTCGGTACCTTCTTCGGTATCCTGGCGGCCTATGGCTTCTTCGGGCCGTTGGCCAAGTGCCTGGAACACGATGCCAAGGAAGAGATCAACCTTTATGAGTCGATCAAGGCATCGCTGGTTGCCTCGGCCTCGGGCATGCCGCCTTCGCTGGCCGTGGAGTTCGGGCGCAAGGTGCTGTACCCAAGGCATCGCCCGAGTTTTGCCGAGCTGGAACAAGCAGTTCGCGGTCGCTGAGTCATGGAAAACAATCAGCCGATAATCATCAAGCGCGTCAAACGCTATGGCGGCGGGCACCATGGGGGTGCCTGGAAGATCGCTTTCGCCGACTTCGCCACGGCGATGATGGCCTTCTTCCTGGTGCTGTGGTTGCTGTCCACGGCCACGCCCGAGCAGAAGATCGCCATCGCCGGCTATTTCAAAGACCCGATCGGCTTCTCCGAAAGCGGTACGCCCTACGTCATCGACCTGGGCGGTTCGCCGCAGATGGCGCCGGAAAAGACCATCAATCCGGAACAAAAGGCCGAGCCTACCCCTGATACCAGCATCCAGATGAACAAGGAGCAGGTCGAGACCATGGCCGAACAGGTCGAGCGCGAGCGCCTCGAGCTGTTGCTGCAGGAGTTGCAGAACAAGGTCGAAGAGAACCCGCAGCTGCAGAAGTTCAAGGACCAGATCCTGTTCGAGATTACCCAGGACGGTCTACGCATCCAGATCATGGATGCCGAGAACCGGCCGATGTTCGACATTGGCAGCGCGCGCTTGCAGCCGTACTTCGAGGACATCCTGCTGGCCATGGCCGATACCATCAAGGCCGTGCCGAACAAGATCAGCATCAGCGGCCATACCGATGCCAAGCCCTATTCGGGCAGCGGTGAGTTCGGCAACTGGGAGCTGTCGGCCAATCGCGCCAATGCCGCACGCCGGGCGCTGGTGGCTGGGGGCTATCCGGATGAACAGGTGGCGCGGGTGGTGGGGTATGCCTCGTCTTCGCTGTTCGACCGCAAGGATCCATTCAACCCGGTCAACCGCCGTATCGACATCATCGTCTTGACCAAGAAGGCCCAGCGCAACATCGAGGGCGAGCAGGGCACGCCAGAGACGCCGCCGGCCCAGGCGCCAGCACCCGCTGCGCCTGGCGCTTCGACGGCACCTGGCGCAGGTGATGCGCCGATGCAGCCACGGGAGCTGCGCCAGAAGCTGAACATCTTCGAGGAAGGTACCTTGAAGATGGACGAGGCCAAGGACCAGTAAGGTGTACGGGGCTTGTGGGAGCGGGCTTGTCCCGCGAACCAGGGCGTAGCCCTGGCCATGCCCCTCCATTGCCCGGGCTGTCCCTTTCGCGGGACAAGCCCGCTCCCACAGCGGCCCCGAGCTTTCAAAACCCCCGCCGGATCTTGGCCTTGAGATCGGCATGAAAGAAATCCGCATTGTCCCTGTCGGCCCAACTGCCGCCCAGCGCCGGTAAGGCCAAGGCCCGGGCGAATGTGCATTCGTCGTGATAGGCCCTGACAAACAGGTCGATATGCGATAGCTCGCGCATTACCGGCCATTTGCCAAGGTGAGACGGCAAGGCGTCGCCGTCCGGCTGGTAAAAACTCACCCTTCGGCTGGCCATGACCGCAGCCCCCAGCAGCCATGCCGTCCACCAGTCATCGGTGAAACGCTCAGGCAGCAGGCCAATCCAGTGGGTTGCATCACACACGTGTTGGCAGAAGCTGCCATACAGGTCTTCGCTGGTTTGCCCGTCGCAGTCGAACAGGACCAAATGTGCGGGGATGCCTTCGAGCAGCAGGCGCTCGTTGAGAATGAAGGCGTCAAGCCGCTCTTCGTGGCGGTAGCTGATGAACACCGGCATCGCGGTTGCCCTCCCTGATAGAAGACATGACCATCAGGGAAAGCTGCGAGCGGAGCAATAGCCGACGGCAAAACCGGAGCAGTCCTACGCGTTGCGGTAAAAAGTCCTACAGATTAGTAGCTGTCTTCCGGCAGGCTGGCAATGATCGAGCGGTAGCTGTTCATCCGCTGCGGCTTGATTCGACCTTCTTCCAGTGCCTTGAGCAGGGCGCAACCCGGCTCGCGGTCATGCTTGCAGTCGCGGAAACGGCAGGTGCCGAACAGGTCGCGGAATTCGATGAAGCCGTCCTCCACGTCATCACGGCTGACATGGCCGAGGCCGAATTCGCGGATGCCGGGTGAGTCGATCAGGTCGCCGCCCTTGGGGAAGTGGTACAGGCGCGCGGTGGTAGTGGTGTGCGTGCCCTGGCCGGACCACTCGGAAAGATCGCCCACGCGGGTGTCGGCTTCCGGCAGCAGGCTGTTGACCAGCGATGACTTGCCCACGCCCGACTGGCCGACGAACACGCTGATGTGGCCATCGAGCATCTGTTGCAGGCGTTGCATGCCGTCACCGTGGTGCGCCGATACTTCCAGCAGCGGGTAGCCCAGCTCGCGGTAGACTTCGAGCAGGGCGTGCAGGCCCGGGCCGTTCTCTTCGTTGATCAGGTCGGCTTTGTTCAGCAGCAGCAGCGGGCGGATACCGGCATGCTCGGCCGCCACGAGGTAGCGGTCGATCAGGTTCGGATGCGGTTCGGGCGCCGGCGCGAACACGATCACGATCAAGTCGACGTTGGCCGCCACCGGCTTGAGTTGGCCGTGGTTGTTCGGCCGGCACAGCTCGGTGCTGCGGGGCATCTGCGCGACGATCACGCCAATGCCCTGGTTGCCTGCGCGCCATACGACCCGGTCGCCGGTGACCAGCGCCGGCAGGTTGGCCCGCAGGTGGCAACGGAATACCTGGCCGGCGGACTCGCCGTCCTGCGCCTCGACCTCGACCTGCACACCGAAGTGGGCGATCACCAGCCCCAGCTGCTCCGGCCCCAGGTCGCCACCTTCCAGCTCCTGCAGCGCATGCTGCTCGCGTTTGGCGGCGCGTGCGGCGCGTTCGTTCTGGATTTTTTCGATACGCCAGTTCTGGCGGCGATTGAGCTGGCGTTTGGCCATGAAGGTTCCGTGGTGGGACGAATGAAAACGGCCCGCAGTTTAGCACGCCAGGCGCCGGACCATTGCGCTTAGCGTTGCGCCATGAATGCGCGGGCCGCGCCCGCTAGGCTAATATGACCGTCTATACGAGGAGCCCTGCATGCAGAACCCACAGAACCTGATCTGGATCGACCTGGAAATGACCGGTCTGGACCCGGATAGCGATGTCATCATCGAGATGGCCACCATCGTCACCGACAGCGAACTGAACACCCTGGCCGAAGGGCCGGTGATCGCCATCCACCACAGCGATGAAGTGCTGGCGCGCATGGACGAGTGGAATACCCGTACCCACGGTGGCTCGGGCCTGACCCAGCGCGTGCGCGAAAGCAAGGTCAGCATGGCCGAGGCCGAGGCGCAGACCATCGCCTTCCTCGAGCAGTGGGTGCCGAAGGGCAAATCGCCGATCTGCGGCAACAGCATCTGCCAGGACCGCCGTTTCCTCTATCGCCACATGCGTGATCTGGAAAACTACTTCCACTACCGTAACCTCGATGTCTCCACCTTGAAGGAGCTGGCCGCGCGCTGGGCACCGGATGTGCGTGACAGCTTCAAGAAGGGCGGCACCCACCTGGCGCTGGACGATATCCGTGAGTCGATCGCCGAACTGCGCCACTACCGCGAGCACTTCATCAAGGTGTGAGCCGTAAGGGCGCAGATATTGTATCGGCGCCCTCTTTTGGTGCCTTGGGCAACTGGTTAGACTGCGCGCCTTTCCCGCACGGACCCGCGCCATGTTGCTGATGCTCTACCTTGTTGCCATCACCGCCGAAGCCATGACTGGCGCCTTGTCCGCTGGCCGGCGAGGCATGGACTGGTTTGGCGTGGTGCTGATCGCCTGCGTCACCGCCCTGGGCGGCGGTTCGGTGCGCGACGTCTTGCTCGGACACTACCCGTTGACCTGGGTGAAGCACCCGGAATACCTGGTACTGACCAGCCTTGCCGCACTGCTGACGATTTTCATCGCGCCAATGATGCGCCGCCTGCGCTCGCTGTTCCTGGTGCTGGATGCCCTGGGGCTGGTGGCCTTTACCCTGATTGGCTGCATGACTGCGCTGGAAATGGGGCAGGGCATGCTTGTCGCGTCGATAAGCGGGGTGATCACCGGGGTGTTTGGCGGGATCCTGCGGGATATTTTCTGCAACGACATTCCGCTGGTGTTCCGCCGTGAGCTCTATGCCAGTGTGTCGTTCGCGGCAGCGTGGTTCTACCTGGGGTGCGTGTACTTCAAGGTGCCGGGGGAGCAGGCCATGTTACTGACCTTGTTCGGCGGGTTCCTGGTGCGTTTGCTGGCCATCCGCTTCCATTGGGAAATGCCCAAGTTTCACTATAACGACCAGCAGTGAGTGCCCGCCTCAAGGCTTTCTGCGCTTTTGAGATCGAGCGCCGCCCGCGCGGCGCATCGCGGCTAAAGCCGCTCCTACATTTGTTGCAACGTACCTATGCCTGATAGGCCATAGTTGCCAGCCTTTGTGGCTCGACGCGACATTTCGAAGGGCACGAAAAGGTGAACAACCATGGCTAGGCAGGCTGTGGCACGTTGCAACAAATGTAGGAGCGGCTTTAGCCGCGATGCGCCGCGCGGGCGGCGCTCGATCTCATGACCGCCACAAGAAGCAAGGCATGCACCTCCAAGCCCCTACGCCAGCCCATGCCGCTCCAACGCCCACTCCACATGCTCACGCACCAGCTCCGAAGGGTCTTCCCGGCGCGCCTTCAAGGCCTCCAGCACCGGAATCGTCGAAGGCGCATTGCCCAACCCCACCGCCAGGTTGCGCAAGAAGCGTTCATACCCCGCCCGCCGCAATGGCCCGCCTTCGGTCTTGCGCAGGAAGGTCTTCTCGTCCCACAGGAACATTTCGGCCAGCTCGGCATTCTCCAGGCCGTGCCGGGGCTGGAAGTCATTTTCCTGGGTAGGCTGTGCGAAACGGTTCCACGGGCAGACGATCTGGCAGTCGTCGCAGCCGAACACACGGTTGCCCATCTTCGCCCGCAGCTCGACGGGAATGGCGCCCTTGAGCTCGATCGTCAGGTAGGAAATACAACGCCGCGCATCCAGCACGTAGGGCCCGACGAAGGCTTGCGTGGGGCAGATGTCCAGGCACGCCTGGCAGCGCCCGCAATGCTCGCTGACATGGGCCTCGTCCACCGGCAGCGGCAGGTCGACGAACAGTTCGGCGAGGAAGAAGTAGCTGCCGGCCTTGCGGTTGAGCAACAGGGTGTTCTTGCCGATCCAGCCTAGCCCGGCCTGCTCGGCCAGCGCCTTCTCCAGCACCGGGGCGCTGTCGACGAAGGCCCGGTAGCCAAACGGGCCGATGTCTTCCTGGATACGGTCGGCCAGGTGTTGCACGCGTTTGCGCACCAGCTTGTGATAGTCCCGCCCCAGGGCATAGCGCGACACATAGGCCTTTTCCGGTTGCGCCAGGCGCTGCGCCATCTGCGTGTCGCCAGGCAGGTAGTCCATGCGCAGCGATACCACGCGCACGGTACCGGGGATCAGTTGCTCGG
>Ga0247821_10000098_pt1 | contig 47668 bp, 54 predicted proteins | sample 13C_Glycerol_Day_FD_192481 | JGI IMG/M metagenome (GOLD analysis project Ga0247821, IMG submission 192481) | Soil microbial communities from agricultural site in Penn Yan, New York, United States - 13C_Glycerol_Day14 | ecosystem: Environmental > Terrestrial > Soil > Agricultural land | place... | reverse complement strand
GGCAAGCTGCGCGTTGAAGGCGACATGATGCTGTCGATGAAGCTGAGCGAGCTGTTCCCGGCCTGAGCCCTGCGCTGATGCCAGACAAAACCGAAGCCTTGAACGGCTTCGGTTTTTTTTCGTCTGCTCTTCGGTGGGAGCGGGCTTGTCCCGCGATGCGATGTGACTGAGAGATCGCGATCGCGGGGCAAGCCCGCTCCCACTGGCTGTCACCCATCAGGGGCGTTGATCGACCTGCAACACGCTGGCCTATAAGGCTGTGTCAGACTTGTTCGGGTCTGTCGCGAGAATTAGATTAGCCAATAGTCACTGGCTTCAATCATAAGGGAAAAGCATGACGCTCACCGATCAGTCCACCCAGGTCCGCCCCGGCGAAGAACTCGATGCCGCTGTCATCGACCCTTATCTGAAGGCGCACATTGCCGGTCTTTCCGGCACACCGCAAATCAGTCAGTTCCCCGGCGGCGCGTCCAACCTGACGTACCTGGTGCAATACCCCGAGCGCGAGTTCGTCCTGCGCCGTCCGCCGTTCGGCCACAAGGCCAAGTCGGCCCACGACATGGGGCGCGAGTTCCGCATCCTCAACCAGCTCAACAGCGGCTTCCCCTACTGCCCCAAGGCCTACGTGCATTGCACCGACGAGGCGCTGATCGGCGGCGAGTTCTATGTCATGGACCGGGTCAAGGGCATCATCCTGCGCTCGGACCTGCCGCCGGAGCTGGGCCTGGATGCCACACGCACCGAGGCGCTGTGCAAGAGCTTCATCGAACGCATGGTCGAACTGCACCAGGTGGACTACAACGCCTGCGGCCTGGGCGACCTGGGCAAGCCGGAAGGTTACGTGCAGCGTCAGATCGAGGGCTGGAGCAGTCGCTATGAGAAGGCCCTGACCCCGGATGCGCCGCGCTGGGAAAAGGTCATCGCCTGGCTGCGCGAAAAGATGCCGGCCGATCATCCCAAGCCTGCCATCGTGCACAACGACTACCGCTTCGACAACGTCATCCTCGATGCCGACAACCCGATGCGCATCATCGGTGTGCTCGACTGGGAAATGACCACCATCGGCGACCCGTTGATGGACCTGGGCAACACCCTGGCCTATTGGATCGAAGCCAGCGACCCGGCACCGGTGCAGCTGATGCGCCGTCAGCCAAGCAACGCCCCGGGCATGCTCACCCGCCAGCAGTTCGTCGACTACTACGCCGAACGTGCCGGAATCAGCATCGACAACTACGACTTCTATTACACCTACGGCCTGTTCCGTCTGGCCGGTATCGTCCAGCAGATCTACTACCGCTTCTTCCACGGCCAGACCCAGGACAAGCGCTTCGCCCAGTTCATTCATATGAACAAACTGCTGGAGCACATGAGCCTGCAGGTCATCGCCAAGTCCAGCCTCTGACGACTACAACAAGGAAAAGACCATGTCCAAGACCCAACTGTTCGACCTCGACGGCAAGATCGCCTTTGTTTCCGGTGCCAGTCGCGGCATCGGCGAGGCGATTGCCCACCTGCTGGCCCAGCAAGGCGCCCATGTGATCGTTTCCAGCCGCAAGCTCGACGGCTGCCAGCAAGTCGCCGACGCCATCGCCGCCGCCGGCGGCAAGGCCACGGCGATTGCCTGCCATATTGGCGAGATGGAACAGATCAACGCCGTGTTTGCAGCTATCCGCGAGCAGTTCGGGCGCCTGGATATCCTGGTCAACAACGCCGCGACCAACCCGCAGTTCTGCAACGTGCTGGACACCGACCTTGGCGCCTTCCAGAAGACCGTCGATGTGAACATTCGCGGTTACTTCTTCATGTCGGTCGAAGCCGGCAAGCTGATGCGCGAAAACGGCGGCGGCAGCATCATCAACGTCGCTTCGATCAACGGGGTATCGCCAGGCGTGTTCCAGGGCATCTACTCGGTGACCAAGGCAGCGGTGATCAACATGACCAAGGTCTTCGCCAAGGAATGCGCACCCTTCGGCATTCGCTGCAACGCCCTGCTGCCTGGCCTGACCGACACCAAATTCGCCTCGGCGCTGGTCAAGAACGACGCCATCCTCAACACCGCGCTGCAGCAGATCCCGCTCAAGCGCGTGGCCGACCCGAAAGAGATGGCCGGTGCGGTGCTGTACCTGGCCAGTGACGCCTCGAGCTACACCACCGGTGTGGCATTGAACGTGGACGGCGGTTTCCTCTCCTGATTGCGCAGCGGCATCAAGGGGCAAGCCCGCGCTGCTCTGCCAGCAGCTGCTGGATCACTTGCTCCTGGGTGTCATAGGCGCCCTCGCCAAAATGCACAAAACGCACCTGGCCCCGGGCATCGACAAAGTAGTGCGCCGGCCAGAACTGATTGCCGAAGGCATTCCAGATGGCATAACGGTTGTCGATGGCCACCGGGTACTCGATACCCAGCTTGGCGACTTGCCCACGCACGTTGTCGATGTCGTTTTCGTAGTCGTACTCCGGGGTGTGCACGCCGATCACCACCAGGCCCTGGTCGGCGTAGCGCTTGGCCCAGTTGTTGACGTACGGCAGGCTACGCCGGCAATTGATACAGTCGTAGGTCCAGAAATCCACCAGCACCACCTTGCCCTTGAGCGCTTCGCGATCCAGTGGTGGCGAGTTGAGCCACTGCACTGCGCCGCTCAATTCAGGCATGGGCCCCAGGGTGTCCAGCTGCGAGGGGCCGGCCAGCAAGCGCCCGCCCAGGCCTGAAGCAATCAGTGAAAGGGCCAGCGCAGCGGCGATGCCAACCCTGCGCCGTGTTGGATTCAGGCGGCGCAAGGCGCCGCCCAGCGATGTGAACAATGACATGCTCGGCTCTCTCCGTGAGGGTGCTTAACCGCCTTCGTGGCAGGCACCGGTGGCGTAGGTCTGGTATTGCACGCTGTGCGGCTGGCCTTTGGAGTCCAGGTAGTCCATCTTCGCCGTGACCACGCCACAGGCCTCGCCATTGTTGTTTTCGTGGATGGACAGGACTTTCTTCACGTCCAGATGCTGGCCGTAATGATAGTTCTGCACGGGTATGCTGCTGTCAGCAAAGGCACTGAAGGCACCGAAACCGAAAAGGGCGAACAGGCTGATGCGAGCCAGGGTCTTGATAGTCATCTCGAGTCTCCCGGGTGAAAATCTCACCCTCTGCCGGAGAGGAAGGGCCCTCCCCGTTGAGACCTATTTGAGGCGCCCAAGGTATCGCCGATGTGTCTGGATCACGCCGGATTGCCTCTTCAGGTATCTGCCGGCACAACAGATACACTGCAATACAAACCCCGGCAGGCAAGCGCCACCGGGCTCTGTACACTTCAGGCCAAAGCGCTTGAACAGGAGCCGGGCATGGATCATATCGATCATGTGCTGATCGTCGACGACGATCGCGAAATCAGAGAACTGGTAGGCAACTACTTGAAGAAGAACGGGCTGCGCACCAGCATCGTCGCTGACGGCCGGCAGATGCGCGCCTTTCTGGAATCCAACGTGGTCGACCTGATCGTCCTCGACATCATGATGCCCGGCGACGACGGCCTGTTGCTGTGTCGCGAGCTGCGGGCCGGTAAACACAAGGCCACCCCGGTGCTGATGTTGACCGCGCGCAACGACGAGACCGACCGCATCATCGGCCTGGAGATGGGCGCCGACGACTACCTGACCAAACCCTTCTCGGCCCGCGAACTGCTGGCACGCATCAATGCCGTGTTGCGCCGCACGCGGATGCTGCCGCCGAACCTGACCCTCAGCGAAAGCAGCCGCTTGATCGCGTTTGGCCAATGGCGTCTGGACACCACCGCCCGTCACCTGCTCGACGGCGACGGTACCCTGGTGGCCCTCAGTGGCGCCGAGTACCGTTTGCTACGGGTGTTCCTCGACCACCCACAGCGAGTACTCAGCCGCGAGCAGCTGCTCAACCTCACCCAGGGCCGCGAAGCAGACATCTTCGACCGCTCCATCGACCTGCTGGTCAGCCGCTTGCGCCAACGCCTGCAGGACGACGCCCGCGAGCCGGCCTATATCAAGACTGTGCGCAGTGAGGGCTATGTATTCTCGCTACCCGTACAACTGGTCGAGCCGCAGTCATGAGTGCACCGCTGCGCTGGCCGCGCACCCTGGCCTCGCGCCTGGCACTGATCTTTTTCACCGGGCTGGTGCTGGCCTATGGATTGTCGTTCAGTTTTCAGTTCTACGAGCGCTACATCAGTTCACGTTCGATGATGCTCGGTAACCTGGAGCAGGACGTGTCCACCTCGGTAGCCATCCTCGACCGCCTGCCCGCCGCGGAACGCGAGGCCTGGCTGCCGCGCCTGGAGCGGCGTACCTACCGTTACCGGCTCGATGAAGGCCAACCGGGCCAGCCGCTGTCATTGGCCGACGCGCCGATGGCGGCCCAGTCCATCGACAAAGCCATCGGCCATCAGTACCCGTTGATTTTCAACAACCTCCCCGGCCCGAATCCGCACTTTCAGGTGCACCTGCGCCTGGCCGACGGCAAACCACTGACGGTGGATGTCACGCCGGCGCCGATACCGTTATCGACCTGGTTGCCGGTGGTGTTGCTGATTCAACTGGCGCTGTTGCTGCTATGCACATGGCTGGCGGTGAAGACCGCCATCAGCCCGCTGACCCGCCTGGCCCACGCCGTCGACAGCCTCGACCCCAATGCACCGGGCCCGCTGCTGGATGAAAGCGGCCCGCGCGAAGTGCGCTACGCCGCCGTGGCCTTCAACTCATTGCAAGCGCGCATCGCCGCCTACCTCAAGGAGCGCATGCAGCTGCTGGCGGCGATATCCCATGATCTGCAAACCCCCATCACGCGCATGAAGCTGCGGGTCGAAGTGATGGACCCGTCGCACGAGAAAGACAAACTCTGGAACGATCTGGAAGCCATGGAACACCTGGTGCGCGAGGGCGTAGCCTATGCCCGTAGCATCGACGGCAGCACCGAAGCCAGTTGCCGGGTCAACCTCGACGCCTTTCTCGACAGCCTGGTGCTCGACTACCAGGACAGCGGCCAGCAGGTGTTGCTTGAGGCCAGCACCGGCGCGGTGATCGACACCCGCCCGCATGCCTTGCGCCGGGTGCTGGTCAACCTGATCGACAATGCCCTCAAGTTCGCCGGCGCCGCGCAGCTGGAAGTCGAGTCAGGTGCGGGCCGTTCCACCCTGATCCGGGTGCTGGACAATGGCCCCGGCATTCCCGCCGATGAACTTGAAGAGGTGCTCAAGCCGTTCTACCGCGTCGAAGGCTCGCGCAACCGCACCACCGGCGGCACCGGCCTGGGCCTGGCCATCGCCCATCAGCTGACCCAGGCCATCGGCGGCAACCTGAGCCTGAGCAATCGCGACGGCGGTGGTCTGTGCGCACAGATCGAGTTGCCCGCACGGGGCGTCTGATGCCTTCAGTACATAGCGATACATAGCGGGCGGTGGCCGACACACTGCAGATAACTGCCCTTGCAACACTCCCGGACAGATAAGGCGCCGCCACCCCGACGGCGCCCTCTGCCTCTGGAGCCCTTGATGAAACTGCCCCCTTTGCCCTCCGGCTGGAAACTGTTCGGCCTGCTGGCCGTGTTGACCCTGGCGATGACCGCACTGATCCTGGCCGCCCAGCCGCTGGGCGCGGACGGCCTGCGCAGCGCTATCCGCGCCACCGCCCGCAGCTCGTTCGCCTTGTTCCTGCTGACCTTCCTGGCCTCGTCCCTGGCCATTCTGCTACCGGGTGACACGACGCGTCGGCTGCTGCGCGAGCGGCGCTACCTGGGCCTGGCATTTGCCTTCTCGCACACCGTGCACGGGGTGTTGATCTACCGCTATTCGCAGCAGTTTCCAGCGCTTTTCTGGGCTGGGCGCACGCTCACCTCAAGCCTGCCCGGCACCTTCGGTTACCTGTTCATCCTGTTGCTGACCCTGACCTCGTTCAAGGCACCGATGCGCCTGCTCGGGTCGCGGGCCTGGAAGCAACTGCACAGTGTCGGTACCTGGGTCATTGCCCTGGTGTTCTGCCTGTCGTTCTACAAACGCATTCCCATGGGCGCCTGGTATGTACTGGCTTTCTCGACAATGTTCGCCGCCATCGCCCTCAAACTCACCGCCAAGCTGGCCCTGCGCGTGCGCCGCGCAGCAGTGGCCTTTGCGTCCTGATCGAGGAACTTGTCATGACCGCTATCACTACCCCGTTCGCGCCCCTGAACCGCCTTGGCGCCTGGAGCGCCGACCTTGCCTTGCGAGTGTTCCTGGCCTGGGAATTTTTCGAATCAGGCTGGCAAAAGTGGAATGGCGAGAACTGGTTCGAACAGCTCCAGTCGGCCTTTCCTTTCCCGTTCAACCAGCTGTCGGCCAGCTTCAACTGGCAGCTGTCGATGTGGGCAGAACTGCTGTGCGCGTTGTTGCTGTTGATCGGCCTGGCGACGCGCTTCTCTGCACTGGTGCTGTTCATCGTCACCGTGGTGGCCATTGCCGCGGTACATTGGCCGGCGCACTGGTCGGGACTGGTAGAGCTGGCACAAGGGTACTCGATCAGTGACCACGGCTTTGGCAATTACAAGCTGCCGTTGATCTACCTGGTGGCATTGGTGCCGCTGATGCTCAATGGCGCGGGGAAACTGAGCCTGGATTATCTGCTGCAGCGCTGGCGGCGTTGAGATGATCGCGGGACAAGCCCGCTCCCACAGTGTTAACCCAACCTTGTGGGAGCGGGCTTGCCCCGCGATGCTACTGCGCCGGCAACACCGCCGGTTTGTCGGCATCCTTGAGCAGAAACACCACGAACTTCGCCGGCTTGTCCTGGCTGGCATTGCGCCCGACCGTGTGGATATCGGCCGGGCCTTCATGGAAGGCCTGGCCAGGCATCAAGGTGACTTCCTTGCCACCCTTCACCCCCATGACCACCGAGCCCTCCAGCACATAGACAAAACCGTGAGCGTCATGACGGTGCACCGGGTCGGCGCCCCCTGGCGGATAGGCCACTTCCAGGATCAGCACTTCCTTGCCCGGGTAGTCGGGCAGCGCCTGGGTCATCACCGGGGTAACGGTGGGCGGCGGCGCGCTGGTGGTCGGGGATTGGCCATGAACGGCCGTAACGCCCATCAAAGGTACAAGCACAAGCAATGACTGGATGCGCATAGGGCTCTCCTGGTCTTGTGTGTCAGCGTTGGACAGGTGTGTTTTTCAACCACGTCTGGAAATGCAGACCACCGGTGATCGCATCGGCGTCAGGCGTCAGCGAGCGATCATCGATCGGTGCGCCAAAATAAGTGGCCTGGGGATCGGCGATCACTTCGCGGGGGTCCTGTTGATGCTGCAGATAACTGCGCACGAACTCGTCCAGCGGCTGACGGTCAGGCCCCGCTACCTCGAAGGTGCGATTGGCCGCAGGCTTGTCGACCAGCTCGGCCAGGACCTGGGCAACGTCGGATGAAGCGATCGGTTGCAGCGCCGCGGTGGTGACACGCACACAGTTGCCGTCGGCACCGGAGTAGGCAATCGCACCCATGAACTCGAAAAACTGCGTGGCCCGCAGGATGGTATAGGGCACACCGGCGTGTTTGATCAGTTCCTCCTGAGCCATCTTGGCGCGAAAGTACCCGCTTTCCAGCATGCGCTCGGTGCCCACCACGCAGAGTGCAATGTGATGCTTCACCCCGCAGGCCTTTTCGGCGGCAAACAGATTGCGCCCGCAGGTTTCGAAGAACCGTAGCACTGCAGCGTCCTCAAACGACGGCGAGTTAGCCACATCCACCACCACATCAGCGCCTTCCAGTGCCAGCTCCAGGCCTTCACCGGTCAGGGCATTGACGCCGGTTTGCGGGGATGCGGCAAGCACCGCATGCCCCTTCGCACGCAGGTTGTTGCACAACTGGGTACCGATCAGGCCGGTACCGCCGATCACAACGACTTTCATGGCAGAGTCTCCCGCAAAGTGGGCGGCGAGCGTGTCCGACGCCACGGGATGACTGCATTAGGTGGGGGCCCGCTCGTTGGTAGCGTTGCAACAATCCATGATAGTGCTTCGTGCCCTGGCGAGCGCAGGGACGGATCAGTGGTTAGCCCATCCCACAGGTCAGAAGCGCTCGTCCAGTATCGCCGGCAAGGTCAGTTCCCTGACAAAACTGGCTGACGACAGACTGAGGGCCATGCGCACCACCTGAACCACATCGTGTACCGGGATCAATTGCCCCTCACCCTGCTGCTCAGCCACCTCACGCGGGACAGCCAGGGCGTCATCGGTGTTCAGATAACCCAGGTTCAGGCAGGTAACCCCCAGGTGCTGCTGGCGATAGCCCTCGCGCAAGGCATCGGCAATGCCTTGCAGGGCGAACTTGGACGCGCCGAAAGTGACTTCCGGTCGCCCGCTGCGGGCAAGTCCAGAGGTTGAGCCGGTGAGAATGATGCGCGGGCGGGTGCTTTGCAGCAGGGTCGGCAGCAGGCGCTTGATGACCAGCAGGGTTGCGGTGATGTTGCAGCTGACAATGGCTTCGATCTGTTCCTCGTCATCTTCGAGAAAGTCGTAGCCGGGGCCAAAAGCACGCTGTTCCCAGATCCCCAGGTTGTAGATCAAGGTGTCCAGTCCCTGTTCAGCCACCGCCTGCTCCAGTTGCTGTGCGGCTTGCCGGGGATGGGTCAGGTCGGCCGCAATCCATTGGATCTGCACTCCGGGTTGAGCGTCGAGCCCTTGCGGCTTGCTGCGCGACACACCGATCAGGGTGTCGCCCGCCTCTCCCAAGCCCTCGATCAACGCCTTGCCCAAGCCTTTGCTGGCACCTACCACCATGGTTCTCATCGCCTGTCTCCTGACGTGGCTTGCTGTTTGAGGCAGACATGCCAGCAGAACGATGAGGGCTTGGCAAAGCGTCGACTGTATCCGGATGTGTAGCTGCCAGCCGCTATGCCAGGTAGCGCCGGAACCAATCCAGGGTCCGCTCCCAGGCCAGCTTCGCCGCCGCTTCGTCGTAGCGCGGCGTGGTGTCGTTGTGAAAGCCGTGATTGGCGCCGGGATAAAAATAGGCTTCGAAGGTCTTGCCCGTCGCCTTCAGCGCTCGCTCATAGGCTGGCCAGCCCTCATTGATGCGGGTGTCCAGCTCGCCGTAATGCAACAACACCGGTGCCTTGATCTTCGCGACATCCTTGGTGTCCGGCTGACGTCCGTAGAAAGACACCGCCGCCCCCAGCTCCGGATAGGCCACCGCCGCCGCGTTGGCCACCCCACCGCCGTAGCAGAAGCCGGTGATACCGACCTTGCCGGTGGTGTGATCGTTCTTCATCAACCATTCGATGGCGGCGAAGAAGTCATTCATCAGCTTTTGCGGGTCGACCTTTTCCTGCAGTGCGCGGCCCTTGTCGTCATCGCCCGGATAGCCGCCAACCGAGGTCAGCCCGTCGGGCGCCAAGGCAACAAAACCGGCTTTGGCCAAACGCCGTGCGACATCTTCGATATAGGGGTTCAGGCCGCGATTTTCATGCACCACCACAACCCCCGGCACTTTGCCCTGTACCTTGGCCGGGCGCACCAGATAACCACGGACCTGACCATGGCCCCTGGGTGAAGGGTAAGTGACATATTCGGCGATGATGTCCGGATCGTTGGCCGCTACTTGTTGGGCCAGCGCGTAGTTGGGACTCAAGGAGGCCAACAAGGCACTGGCGGTCATCCCGGCCAGGGTAAAAGCCGCTGCACGGTCGAGAAACTCACGGCGGTTGATCTGACCGTGGGCGTAGTAGTCATAGAGTTCGAGCAGTTCAGGGGCAAAGTCTTTGGCAGTGAGACGTTCCATGGGCGCATGCTCTGTGAAGTGAGTCAGGGGCACGAAGGTCTGATTCATTAAAGCAGGCTTGCCGGTTCATGGCTGGGGGCGTGATGAATGCGTGACGTCGTTGTGCAGCAGGAAATCGATCATTGCCCTGACCCGCGACGGCACATGCCGGGCATGAGGGTAGATAAGCATGAAGGGTCGCGAGGCACCGCCGAAGTCGCGGAGTACCTCCACCAGCTGTCCGTTGTCCAGTTCCTGTTGCACGGTGAATCGATAGGCCTGCATCAGCCCGGCGCCGCTTTTCACCAGGGTGACAGTTGCCAGAAAGTCCTCCAGACAGGTGTAGCTGCCTGAGGTTTGCAGCTCCATCGGTTTACCGTCAACGCGAAAAGACCAGGTACTGGGACGTCCGCTGCTGGGCAGTTCGAACTGGATGCATTGATGATCGAGCAAGTCCTGCGGCGTCCCTGGCGTCCCCGCGCGCCGCAGGTAGTCGGGCGTCGCCACCACCACCAGCTCGGCATCCTCCAGGCGGCGGGCGATCAGGTTCGAATCGGCAGGTTCGCGCCCGCGGATCGCCAGGTCATAGCCTTCATCGGCAAAGTCGATGTTGCGGTTGCTGACGTGCACATCGATCCGCACCTGCGGATAGCGCTGACGAAACAGCGGCAGGCGCGGCAACAGGCGGTAATGGGCGTAGGGTGTCGGCATGCTGATGCGCAACAAACCGGACGGTACCACCTGTGAACCGCTGACTTCGCGCTCGGCATCGACCAGTTGCGTCAGGGCCTGGCGGCATTGCTCGTAGTATCGGCGCCCACCTTCAGTCAGGCGCATCTGGCGGGTGGTGCGCACGAACAGACGCACGCCCAGCCGTTCTTCCAGACGCGCCACCGAGCGGCTCACCGCCGCCGGGGTGATCCCGGCCTGGGTTGCGGCACCGGTGAAACTGCTGGTTTCAGCCGCCAGACAGAACAGTTCGATACTGCCCAGTTGAAAATCATCGAAAAGGCGCGTCATGGTCGCTCAATTAGTTACATGGAGTATCTATTCAAGTTCCATGCGCAGCATTTTTCAAGTGCTGTTTGCCAATTACAGTGAGCTCCACCTACCGGGCCTACCGCCCGGCCTTTTGGAGACATCGATCATGCAAGCCAGCAAAACCGTCATCGTCACCGGCGCTTCCAGCGGCCTGGGTTTCGCCATCGCCAAAGCCTACCTTGAGCGCGGCGACAATGTAGTCGGCAACGCCCGCACCCTGGCGCGCTTGCAGGACGCCGCGGATAAATTGGGCAATCCGGCAAACTTCCTCCTGGTGGAAGGCGACATTTCCCAGCCGCAAACGGCTGAAAGACTGTTCGCCCAGGCCATTGAAGCCTTCGGCAAGGTCGACGTGCTGGTCAACAATGCCGGCATCTTCATCGCCAAGCCGGTGGCCGAGTACACCCCGACTGACATCGAGGCCATCGTCGACACCAACCTCAAAGGCTTCGTTTATCCCGCCCAGGCGGCCGCACGGCACATGACGCAAAACGGCGCCGGGCAGATCATCGCCATCACCGCCTCCATCGCCCTGCAACCCAATACCAAGGTGCCGGCGCTGCTGCCGGTATTGATCAAGGGCGGTTTGAACCAGGCGGTACGCGCCCTGGCGCTGGAACTGGCGTCTGCGCAAGTACAGGTCAATGGCGTGGCGCCGGGGATCATCGATACCCCGCTGCATGGCGATGACCCGCAGGTGCGCAACGCACTCAAAGCCCTGGCCCCGACCGGACAGATCGGTACGCCTCAGGACGTTGTCGATGCTGTGCTTTACTTGAGCGACTCGCGTTTCGTCACCGGGACCGTCATGGCGGTGGATGGTGGTTCGGCTACAGGTGTCTGGTAATCAATCGGAGGAAAACAGTCATGCCCTATGTTCATATCCGGGTCACCCAGGAAGGCGTCAGCGCCGAGCAAAAGCGCGCACTGATCGAGGGAACTACCGAGCTGTTGTTTCAGGTGCTGAACAAGCCACCGGCCTCGACCTTTGTGGTGATCGAGGAAGTGCCGACCGATAACTGGGGGGTCGGCGGTGAGACGGTGACGGCGCTGCGCCAGCGAGAGAGGCGGATATCGAGCTGATTGAACTCTCACCCCTGCGGCCTTTCCCAATGCTAAGGAAAAGCACAAAAGCCGCAGGGCACCGCCATGTCCAAACCATTGCAGGACTACGCGCGCAAGCGCAATTTCGACGCCACCCCGGAACCTGTCGGCAAGCCCTCCCGCGGCAAGCAGACAGCGCATGCGTTGCAGTACTGCATCCAGAAGCACGACGCCAGCCACCTGCACTATGACTTTCGCCTGGAGCTGGACGGCACCCTGAAGAGCTGGGCGATTCCCAAAGGCCCTTCGCTTGACCCCAGCGTCCGGCGCCTGGCGGTGCATGTCGAAGACCACCCGCTGGATTACGCCAACTTCGAAGGGCACATCCCCGAAGGCCATTACGGTGCCGGTGACGTGATCGTCTGGGACCGTGGCCTGTGGATCCCCGAAGATGACCCGCACAAGGCCTACGCCAAGGGCAAGCTGCGCTTTCGCCTGCAGGGCGAGAAGCTTTCAGGAACCTGGAACCTGTTTCGCACGCACCTGGCCGGCAAGAAAGAGCAGTGGCTGCTGGTAAAATCCGACGACGCCCAGGCGCGCGCGCAGGCCGACTACGACATTCTCGAGGCCGAGCCCGACAGTGTGCTTAGCGAACGCACCCTGATTACCCGCAACGAACCCAAAGCAAGCACAAGCAAAACCAGGTCCGCGAGCAAAGCATTGACCGCCGCGCAAAAGGCCACACTGCCTGCCACGCTCAAACCGCAGCTGGCGACCCTGGTGGAGTCGCCTCCCAAGGGCGACTGGCGCTACGAGGTCAAGTTCGACGGCTACCGCATCCTCGCCCGTATCGAAGACGGCGAAGTGCGGCTGTTCACCCGCAACGGCCATGACTGGACCGCCAGGCTGCCAAGCCAGGCCAAGGCCCTGGCCAGACTGAAACTGCGCTCGGCCTGGCTCGACGGCGAAATGGTGGTGACCAATGAACAGGGGGTGGCCGACTTCCAGGCCCTGCAGAACGCCTTCGACGCAACCCGCGATGAGCAGATCATCTATTACCTGTTCGACCTGCCCTTTCTCAATGGCCTGGACCTGCGCCAATGCCCATTGCAACAACGGCGTACGGCCCTGGCTGCGGTGCTGGAAAAAGCCGATGCCGAATGTCTGCGTTTTTCCGCCGACTTCAATGAGCCGGTCGAGTCGCTGCTCGACAGCGCCTGCAAAATGGACATCGAAGGCCTGATTGGCAAACGCCTGGACAGCCCTTACGTCAACCGCCGCAGCAACGACTGGATCAAGCTCAAATGCCAGCAGCGCCAGGAGTTCGTGATTGTCGGCTACACCGACCCCAAGGGCTCGCGCGAAGCCTTCGGCGCCCTGCTGCTGGCCCTGCATGACCCGGACAGTGGTGAGCTGCGCTATGCCGGCAAAGTCGGCACAGGATTCAGCAACACCACCCTCAATAACATCCGCCAACGCCTGGCGCCGCTGGAAGTGCGCAAGGCGCAGTTCGGCAATCCACCGCGTGGCGCCGAGGCCACAGGCGTGCACTGGCTCAAGCCACAGCTGCTGGCCGAAGTTGCCTATGCGCAGATGACCCGCGAGGGCGTGGTTCGCCATTCAGTGTTTCATGGCCTGCGCGATGACAAGCCGGCTCGATCCATCAGTCTGGAGCAACCCGTGAAAAACCCGGTGAACACCCCTGCCCTGCACCTTACCCACCCTGCACGAATCGTCGACGCCAGCAGCGGCATCAGCAAGCGCCAGGTGGCCGAGTATTACGCCCTGGTTGCGCCGTGGATCCTGCCGCACCTCAAGCGCCGGCCCGTGGCCCTGGTGCGTGCGCCGGATGGCCTGGCCGGTGAGCTGTTTTTCCAGAAGAACGCCGCGCAGCTGAACATCCCTGGCCTGGAAAGCCACGACAAGGCCGAAGCCGGCCAGGCGCTGATGATCATTGACCAGGCTGCCACCCTGCTCGGCGCGGTGCAGATGAACACCCTCGAATTGCACACCTGGAATGCCACGGCCAAGGACTTCGACAAGCCCGACCGTTTCATCCTCGACCTCGACCCGGACCCGGCGCTGCCGTGGAAAGCCATGCTCGAAGCCACCCAGCTGACCCTGGCGCTGCTCGACGAACTGGGCCTGCAGGCGTTTCTCAAGACCAGTGGCGGCAAGGGCATGCATATCGTCGTGCCGTTAACCCGCCGCGCGAGCTGGGACGAGGTCAAGACGTTCAGCCAGGCCATCGTCCAGCACCTCGCCGGGCTGTTTCCCGAGCGCTTGTCGGCGGTGTCCGGGCCGAAGAATCGAGTGGGCCGGATCTTTATCGACTACCTGCGCAACAGCAAGGGCGCGACCACCGTTTGCGCCTACTCGATCAGGGCGCGCGAGGGTTTGCCCGTGTCTGTGCCAATTCGCCGTGAAGAGCTGACCGCGCTCAAAGGCGCCAACCAATGGACACTGCGCAACCTCGGCGAGCGCCTGGCAGAAGACGCCGACCCCTGGGCCGGCTATAGCAAGGTGCGACAAGCGATCAGCAAGGACCTGCGCCGTCGCCTGGGACTTGAATGAGGGTGCGTAGCTGGTCAGGCCTTTTTCTGCGGTTTACCGGTAGTCGTGGGCTTTTTCGCCGCGGGGGATTTTTTCGCCGGTGCCTTACGCCCGGCCAGGCTGCGCTTGAGCAGTTCGGTAAGGTCGATGATATCGGCGCTTTTCTGCCCACCTTCACCGTCCTGAGACTCGACCGTGGCGATCTTGCCCTGGCTGGCTTTCTCTTCGACCAGACTCATGATGGTGTCCTTGAAGTCGTTGCGATAATCCTCTGCAGTCCAGTGGCCGCTCATGTCCTCGACCAGACGCCTGGCCATCTCCAGCTCGCGTTTGTCGAGGCTTGATTCGCGCACGCTGCTGTCCAGCTCCAGGCTGCCCAGGCTGCGCACTTCTTGCGGCCAGCGCAGGGTAATCATCACTATCGCGTCTTCAAGCGGGCGCAATAATGCCAGGTGCTGCTGGGTATGCAGCACTACCTTGGCCAGAGCGACCTTGCCGGTACTCTCCAGGGTCTCCCGAAGCAACGCATAGACTTTGCCGCCGCGGCGATCCGGGCTCAGGTAGTACGGTGTATCAAATTGCTGCAGAGGGATTTCGTCGCTGTCGACGAAGGAAAAGATATCGATGGTCTGGGTCGCTGCCGGGCGTGCCTGGCGAATCTCCTCTTCGCTGATCACCACATAGCGACCTTTCTGGTACTCCACGCCCTTGACGATATGCTCGCGGGCGATCTCCTTGCCAGTGACCTTGTTCACCCGCTTGTAGCCGACCGGTTCCATGCTGCGCTCGTCGAGCCAGTCGAAATCGATCCGCTCACTGCTGATGGCGGAACTCAAGGACACCGGAATATGGACAAGGCCGAAACTGATGGCACCTTTCCAGATGGCTCTGGCCATGATCTTCTCCCGCAGGCAATTGAACGGCTCTTTGTCTGTGTGACTGCAGCGCACACTGAAGGTTTGCCGGAACCGACGATCAGAGCCGCGGATCGGGCAAAAAAGCTGAACTCTGGCGCTGCGGGCCTTTCGTAAAACTAACAGCCGTCTGTTTCATTGCCAGGAGTAGCCGCTGATGAATACTTGCCTCCCCACCCGCCTTGCCCTGGGCCTGTGTGCCCTGCTCAGCGCTGCAGCCCACGCGGCCTCGAACAACAGCTTTATCGATGAAGCGGTCAGTGCCGGTATGGCAGAAATCCAGACCAGCCAGCTGGCCCTGGAGAAAACCGAATCAGCACAGGTAAAGGCGTTTGCCGAGCAGATGATCAAGGATCACACTAAAAGTAATCAGCAGTTGCTCGATGTGGCCAAGCAGCATGATTTCAGTGTGCCAGATGATGCCGCCCTGACCAGCAAGGCGCGCAAGATGATGCTGCAGGTGCAGGAAGGCGCGTCGTTCGATGCCGCCTACGCCAATCACCAGGTCGATGCCCATGAGCAGGCGGTGCGCCTGTTCGATGAGGAAACTCGATCCACCTCGGACCCGCAGGACCTGCGTACCCTAGCCAAGACCACGCTGCCGACCTTGAAGCACCACCTGGAAATGGCCAAGCAACTGCAGAACACGCACAGCAAGAACTGAAGGAGGTGTCTGACATGAGAAAGGTCAGTCCGGCGTGTCCAACCTGCCTGCAGCTCGATTTTGTCCAGGACACGTTGTTCGGCCCTGTTGCCCATAGCGCCGAGTGCCAGGTGCAAGTGGCGCCGTTGAATCTCAACGGCCTGCCCGGCCTGCAGATGCAAGTCCGGGCGCCAGTACCGGCCAAGCTTGAGCGCTCGCATAGCGTGGCGTTTGTCTGGGAAGGTCGTACCTATCGCGGGATCGTTCACTACCACCGGCGTTGTGATGATGGCGGATTGCAGTTGCAGCTTGAGTTGCAATAGCAGGCCAGCGCTTCGAGGCAGATCATAGCCAAACCCGTCCCGACCTCGCGCTCAGGAGACCAGCATGCCAGCCCCCTTCAACCTCCAGCGCTTCGTCGACGCCCAGGACCCTTTCCTTGACCGGGTCCTGGCTGAACTCCACGCCGGGCGCAAAACCAGCCACTGGATCTGGTTCATCTTTCCTCAACTGGAGGGCCTGGGTCACAGCGAAATGGCCGAACGTTATGCCCTGCAATCTGCTGACGAAGCCCGTGCGTATCTGCGCCATGAGGTTTTACGTGCCCGCCTGGAACAATGTGTCGCCGCAATCGTGCAGCACACGGACAAAAGCGCTGTGCAAATCCTTGGTCATCCCGATGATCTGAAGCTGCGCTCGTGCCTCACCTTGTTTGCCAGCGTCGAACCCGATCATCCCTTGTTCAAGGCCGCGCTGGAGCAGTTCTATGACGCGCAACCTGACCCCAGGACCTTGCAACTGCTGCAAACCTGAGTTCGCTTATTGCTTGCTCTATCAACCTTGATGGCGAACGGATACAGCAGCGCCCGGCCAGTCCAGGCCGGGCAACAGCAACAGTTCAGGCAGTAGCCTGGCGCTGAAACGGAATGTGACTGCGCCCCAGGCGTTGCTCTTCCCGCACCTGTGCGACCAGGGCCGCCAGTTCGTGACAGGTGGTCAGGCTATGCACGCAAATGCCGGTGACCGTCAGGCAATCATCCAGGCTGTCACCCTGCCCTAACTGGATGGTCAGGTGCTCACCGTCTATGCACGACACAACACAGCGGTCGGGCAAAAATGCCTGTTCCATGAGCTGGCACAATTCAAGATTTGAAACGCCAATCAGTGACATATCTCGATCCTCGCCCAGAGGGCCCCATCACTCAGAGTCTCCTGAGCAGGTCCTCGCTGCCAATTGTAAATACTGATGCGGCGCCGTTTCCTCCATGCAGTGTGACAATCACCGAGGGCGCCACCTCAGATGAGCCGCCTGTGGCGGCATAGTTCAACCGAGCAAACCCGGAGCAGATAAACGGAAAACCCCGACCGTTCGTCCCGCATCGCTGAAATTTTTCAAACTTTGCCCGCCACGCCTATCTCCCATTTTGTGTAGGGCACACGCCTTGCAAACATTCAAAAGAGGAAGAGAATCATGGCTAATAAAGGCACTTCGAATCCTGGAAACTTCAGCAACGACAGACAGAAAGCCTCCGACGCCGGCAAGAAAGGCGGCCAGGCTTCCGGCGGCCAGGCGGGTAGCCAGACCCGCAAACCCGATATGGATAAAGACCAGCCGCGCAAACCAAGTGGTGGCGGCCGTAGCTGACGGACGAACAACCGGCGCACCGAGGGTGCGTCGGTTTTGAGGCCCTGCGATGACTCAGTACGTCATTCATTTTCACTGCCAGATCGATCAGGACACCACCGAGCGCTTTCGCGACCGGTGCCTGCAAGCCATCGATGAGGGCGCTTCGTCGTTGCTGCTGTTTTTGTCGACGACCGGTGGCAGCACCAACTTCGGCTTTTCGCTCTACAGCTTTCTCAAGTCGTTGCCGGTGCCACTGTGTGCGGTCAATGCCGGCAACATCGAATCCATGGGCATCATCCTGTACCTGGCCGCCGCCGAGCGCATCGCCGCGCCCCATTCGCGCTTTCTCATCCACCCCATGACCTGGCACTTCAGTCAGAGTGCGGTGGACCATTCGCGCCTGCGCGAGTACCTGTCGAGCCTGAACAACGACCTGGAGCGCTATGTGCGCATCTTCGAACTGGAAACCGTCCAGGCTGAACGCAAGCTGGACATTTTCCAATGCCTGTCGGCCGAAGAGAAAGTCATCCCGGCCTACGATTCGCTTGCCTGTGGCATCGCTCATCGACTGGAGCAGGTGGTATTCACAGCGGATGCTCGTCACTTGACCGTCAGCGCAACGCATTAACGGTTGAAACCCGATGGAATTTTTCCAGCCTTGCAGGACTCACTAAAGACATTGAAGGGATGTTCTCGGTCACTGTTCTGAAAGGATCTTTTAGCCCTATGAACAACGCAAAGCTTTTTGTCATCGACTATCAACTGCACGGCGATCACAAGTCATTCATCATCCGCGCCGAAACGATGGACAACGCCGAGGCCTGGCATTGGGCAAGTTGCGACGCCGGGGTTGGCCGTATCGGTCGTTACGGGCGCGAGAAGGTGAAGAAAGTCAGTCAGCCGCTGGCCGAGCGTTATGGCATTACCGAGGTTAAATGGCGCCAGTCCGGTTGAATCAGCTTAATGACACCCACAGGTGCTGGGCAGCGTAAGCACGCCATGGGCTCCAGGCCCGGGCGCGATCCGCCAGTTGCACTTCGGGCCCTTCCAGCAAGCGCAAGGCCTTGACCAAGGCGACGTCACCCAACGGCAAGGCATCGCTGGCGCCCAGTTGACGCAAGGCCAGGTACTGAGCGCTCCACGGGCCGATCCCGCGCAATTGGCACAGGCGCTGCACCCAGCTGTCCAGGTCGGCGCCCGGGCGCAACAGATTCGGTTCAGCGAGCAATGCCCGGGCCAGGGTCGACAATGTCGCGGCGCGCGAACGGGGCATGCCGAGAACACTCAGATCCTCATCGACCACGGCTGCAGGTACCGGAAACACATGGCTCAGCCCTGCTGCTTCAGCGACCTGCGACGACAACGGCTGACCATAGCGGACCACCATCCGCGCAGCCAGGGTCATCGCCCCAGCTACGCTAATCTGCTGACCCAATACGGTACGCATGGCCTGCTCGAAACCGTCCCAACCCTGGGGCACACGCAATCCTGGCCGAACAGCGATCAGCCTCGCCATCAACGGATCCGTGCCCAGTTGCGCCTCGATCCGCGCAGGTTGCGCATTCAGGTCAAACACCCGCCGCACCCGGGCGATCAAACCGGGTAACGCCGCTGCCGGCACACCGCTAAGCGTCAGCTTCAATCGATGCCCGCGTGCCCTGCTGACCTGAATCACCGCGTGGCGACCGGCCACGACGACACTGCGCGAATACACCCCGGCCTGCACCGTCTCGATACCGGCAATACAGCGCGCAGACAGAAATCCCAGCAGCGACGGCCAGTGCAAAGGCGGCTGGTAGTTCAGCCAGAAAGTCAGCAAACAGTCGGGGCGTAAACTGCGCCGGTAACCGTGCATGGCAGGGGCATGATTCATTGGCGGATCATCGCCCGATTGCCGCAGGCTTTGCCAGTATCGATTTCAGCAGGCAGAAACGACAACGGCCAGGCAACGCAAGTGCCCGGCCGCTGACAGGTGAAACGGCGTTACTTGCCGTTGGTGAGGGTGTTGTAGCTGGTGATCAGGTTGCGGTAGTCCGGGATGTGGTTGGAGAACAGCGTGCCCAGGCCTTCGATATCGTTGCGCCAGTCGCGGTGCAGCTCACAGGCCAGGCCGAACCAGGTCATCAGCTGGGCGCCGGCTTGCGACATGCGGTCCCAGGCCGAATCGCGGGTCAGCGCATTGAAGGTACCCGACGCGTCAGTGACCACGAATACCTCAAAACCTTCGGCCAGGGCCGAGAGTGCCGGGAAGGCCACGCACACTTCTGTCACCACGCCAGCGATGATCAGTTGTTTCTTGCCGGTGGCCTTGACCGCCTTGACGAAATCTTCGTTGTCCCAGGCGTTGATCTGGCCCGGACGGGCGATGTACGGCGCCTCCGGGAACTGCGCCTTGAGCTCGGGTACCAGCGGGCCGTTAGGGCCGGTTTCAAAGCTGGTGGTGAGGATGGTTGGCAGGTTGAAATACTTGGCCAGGTCACCAACGGCCAGCACGTTGTTCTTGAACTTGTCCGGGTCGATATCGCGCACCAGCGACAGCAGACCGGTCTGGTGATCGACCAGCAAAACAGCGGCGTTGTTTTTGTCCAGACGAACATAGGGCTTGCTCATGGTATTACTCCTTGCGTGGGTAGACCGGCACCAGTGGCACCGGGCATGAGGGATCAGCGTGCCGAATCCAGTTGTTCGTTTTCTTTGGCGACCTGTTGCGCCTTGAGGTAGCTTTCGATCAGCAGTTGGTAGTGCGGGAACACTGCACTGTAGGCTTCAGCCCACTGTTGTGCGTCCGGGCGGTTCCAGGTGCGCTGGACTTCCGAGCACACCGCAGCGGTGTCCATCGGTACTACACCGGCCTGCATGATGCGCGACAGGGTGATTTCCTGAGCCATCTTCGAATAGGTGCCGCTGGCGTCGATCACCGCAAATACCTGGTAACCGGCACTGACCGCGCTGATGCTCGGGAAGGCCATGCACACACTGGTGATGGTGCCGGCGATGATCAGTTGCTTCTTGCCGGTGGCCTCGACTGCCGCGACGAATTCTTCATTGTCCCAGGCGTTGATTTCACCTTTGCGCGCAACATATTTGGCATGCGGCGCAGCTTCATGGATTTCCGGAATCAGCGGGCCGTTGGGACCTTGCGGTACGGAGGCCGTGGTAATCACCGGGATCTTGGCCAGGCTGGCGACCTTGGCCAGGGTAATGGCGTTGGCCCGCAGTTCAGTCATGGGCATGTCCTTGACCGTCTGGAACAGACCACTCTGGTGGTCGATCAGCAGCATCGCGGCGTTATCAGGATCGATACGCGGGACCTGGCCATTGAAATTGGCAACGTTGGCAAATGTACTCATGACACATTCTCCTTGAGGTCTGGCTGCAAGTTGTGCTCGCAGCCGGGTCGAAGGCCACCCGTCGGGCGACCTTCGGGTTATTGATACTAGTTGTCGTGACGAGAACCGCCCGACCCATTCATCTGGCCGAAACGACCGGCACGGAAGTCTTCAAACGCCTCGGCAATCTCGGCCTCGCTGTTCATCACGAACGGGCCGTAACCGACGATCGGCTCGTCCAGCGGCTCGCCGCTGAGCAGCAGCACCGACACCTCGGTCTGCGCTTCCAGCAACAGTTCGTCACCGGCACGGTCGAACAGCACCAACTGCGCCGGGCCGACGGCCCGCTCGCCATTGACCAGCAGCTTGCCGCGCAACACCACCAACGCCGTGCTGCGCCCTGCCGCGCTGGGCAGGCGCACCGGTGCGCCAGGTTTGAGCTGCAGGTCCCAGACGTCCATCGGCGAAAAGGTCTGCGCCGGGCCCTGGTGGCCACGGAATTCACCGGCGATTACCCGCAGGCTGCCGCTACCGGCGCCCAGGGGCACGACAGGAATGTCGCTGCTGAGCAGGGTCTGGTAACCGGCTGCTGCCGATTTGTCCTTGGCCGGCAGGTTGACCCACAGCTGGACCATTTCCAGGGTGCCGCCCTTGGCGGCGAACGCCGGCGAGTGGAACTCTTCATGGAGGATGCCGTTGGCCGCGGTCATCCACTGCACATCGCCCGGACCGATCAGGCCGCCGGCACCGGTGGAGTCGCGGTGTTCCAGTTCGCCCTGGTAGACGATGGTCACGGTTTCAAAGCCGCGATGCGGGTGCTGGCCGACACCGCGACGCGCCGTGGTCGGGGTGAAGTCGTGGGGGCCGGCATAGTCGAGCAACAGGAACGGGCTGATGTGCTGGGCCAGGTTGTCGTAGGTGAACAGGCTGCGTACCGGGAAGCCATCGCCGACCCAGTGCGGGTTGGGGCTGCTGTAGACGCCTTGGATCTTTTTCATGAGATGTCTCCTCTCGTGGATGGCTATAACCATACGAGCGCAACGACATCGGCGGTAGATCAGTTAAACTGTCTTCAGCGTTCCATATGGAGAACACTGGTGGAAGACCTCAACGACCTTTACTACTTTGCCCAGGTCGTCGATCACGGTGGCTTTGCCCCTGCTGGTCGTGCCCTGGACATGCCCAAGTCAAAACTCAGCCGGCGTATCGCCGGGCTGGAAGAACGTCTCGGTGTGCGCCTGATCCAGCGCTCGACCCGACATTTTTCGGTCACCGAAATCGGTCAGGCCTATTACCGCCACTGCGTGGCGATGCTGGTGGAAGCCGAAGGCGCCGCCGAGTTGATCGAGCGCAACCGTGCCGAACCCCAGGGCATCGTGCGCCTGAGCTGCCCGACTGCCCTGCTGGATTTCTGGGTAGGTGCCATGCTGACCCGCTTCATGGTCCAGTGCCCGTTGGTGCAGTTGCACATTGAAAGCACCAACCGCCAGGTCGATCTGATTCAGGAAGGCATCGACATCGCCTTGCGGGTGCGCGTGCCGCCGCTGGAAAGCAGTGACCTGGTGATGAAAACCCTCGCCCACAGCACCCAGTGCCTGGTGGCCTCACCCGAGCTGCGCGAGCGCCTGCCGACGCGTCCGGTACCGGCTGACCTTGCCAGCCTGCCGAGTTTGCACTGGGGCAAACCGCAACGGGACTATCACTGGGAGCTGGTCGGTCCTGATGGCGCTCGCGCCAGCCTGCGCTATCAACCGCGACTGGTTACCGACGATCTGCTGATGTTGCGCGAGGCAGCAGTGGCTGGCGTTGGCGTGGTTCATGTGCCGTTGGTGGTGGTGCGTGATGAACTCGATAGCGGCCAACTGGTCAGGGTCACCCCTGAGTGGGCACCGGAGTGCGGTGTGCTGCACGCGGTGTTCGCCTCGCGCCGGGGGTTGCTGCCGGGCGTGCGCAGCTTGCTGGACTTTCTGGCGAAAGAGTTCGAGGCCAGTGATATCACCTGACTGACTCACCGGCCCCGCAATCGACATCACCCTATTGCTGCAGCAAGAATGCCGTGACCCGCTCGCTGCAAGCCGCAGGGTCTTCCTGCATGAAGCAGTGTCCGCCCGGCACTTGCTCGGCAACGACCTGTCGATTGTCCTGCGCCCAGCGCTGCACCGACTGCGGCACGAAGGGATAGGTGGTTTCGCCGTAGAGTACCTGGCTTGGGGTCTTCACCCGGGTCAGCGAAGCCCACATGCGCCGCGGGAATGAACTGAAAATCTCCACTTCACGGCTTGGCCTGCACTTGAGCACCACGCCTTCGCCACAGTCGCCGATGGCATGCTCGATATACGACTGCAACGCATGCTCGTTCCAGCCCTTGAAGATCCCCCGCCCCTCCAGCGAGGCGCGTGCGGCGCTACGATCCGGCCAATGACTGCGGCGCGTTGCGGCCTTGCGCGCCAAGGCGTGACGACGGTGCAGGCCAACCAGCGCAGCGGCGCCCATGATGCCCATCATCGAGCGGCTGAACAGCACCGGATCGAGCAGGACCGCGCGCTGGAACAACTGCGGCCGATACGCCAGCATCAACCCGGTCAGCACCCCGCCAAAACTGTGGCCGACGGCAAAGCGCGGCACCTCGGCGTATTCGCCACGGCCCGCCTCGAAGGCCTCGATAGCCAACTCTGCGGTACGGTTCCAGCCCTGGAACGGGCCGCCATGGTCACTGTCGCCATGGCCCTGGACATCACACAGCCAGAGGTCGAAGTGTTCTGCCAGGCGCGCCAGCATTGGCTGGTAGACCAGACAGCAAAAGCCGTTGCCGTGGAGAAAATGCAGCAAGGGTTTACCGCTGGCGGGCGAGCGCCAGCCGCGCAAGGTAAAGCCGGCACTTGTGTCATGGGACCAGGGAATCAACTGCATGTGCCAGCGCACTCATTCAGGAAAAACTCGATTCTACAAAGAGCAGCGGGTAAAGGGATATCACCAGCAACGCCGCCATCAGGACATTGAACAGCATTAACCAGCGCGGGTTCTGCAGCACCGTACGCAAGGCGCTGCCGAACATCACCCAGACGCACACGCTGGGCAGGTTGACCAGGGCGAACACGGTGGCGATGACGATCACGTTGGTGACATAGCCCTGGGCTGGCGTGTAGGTAGTGATTGCCCCCACCGCCATGACCCAGGCCTTGGGGTTGACCCATTGAAACGCTGCCGCGCCCCAGAAGCCGAGCGGTTTACGGCTCTCGGGGTTGCTGACCGACAAGGGCCCGGAAGTGGCGATTTTCCACGCCAGGTAGAGTAGGTAGGCCGCGCCGACATAGCGCAGCACGGTATAGATCGGCGGATAGGCCTTGAACACTTCACCCAGGCCAAAGCCCACCGCCAGCACCATGACCATGAAGCCCACACTGATGCCCAAGGCGTGCGGAATCGAACGGCGCACACCAAAGTTCACCCCGGAGGCCAGCAACATGGTGTTGTTGGGCCCCGGGGTGATCGAAGACACGAAGGCGAACAGCACGAAGGCGGTTATCAGATCGATTGAGCTGAGCATGGCAGGCATCCAGATTTTTTCTTGTGGGCTGCACTGACACTAGCGGAGTCCTGACCCGATCCGACTATACAGTTACCGAAAATAATACCGTATCACTTGACTGTACCCATTCAAGCCAATACCGCTTCAACGAACTCCAGGCGGTCCTGACCGAAGAACATCTGCTCACCGACAAAGAACGTGGGTGCGCCGAACGTGCCACGGCGCACGGCCTCTTCCGTGGCCTCCTTGAGTGCCGCCTTGACCTGCGGATCTGCGCTCCAGGCTTGATACTGCTCGGGATCGAAGCCTGCTTCGCGCAACACCGTTGCCAGCACCTGCGGATCGCCCAGGTTGCGTTGCTGCACCCACATCGCCGGGAACAGCGCAGCGAGGTAAGCCTCGAAGCGCTCGGGTTGAAACAATTGCACAGCCATGGTGCCGCGCATCAGCCCCAGGGTATTGACCGGAAAGCCCGGCGGGAACGCCAGGGTCACGCCATAGCGCTTGGCATAGCGCTGAAAATCGGCAAACACGTAGCGCGCCTTGGCCGGCACCATTGCTGGCGAAGCATTGCCGGTGGCCTGGAACACCCCGCCCAGCAGCATCGGCCGGTACAGCAGTTGCGCATCGTGGCGGGCACACAGCGCCGGCAGTTGGGTCCAGGCCAGGTAACTGGCCGGGCTGCCCAGGTCAAAGAAGAATTCGACGGTTTTGCTCATTGTTCAGAGTCCTTGTTGTTATCGGAGGCTTACCAGCGTTCCATCCACGGCCGCAGATCGAGTTCGAAGGTCCAGGCATCCCGCGGCTGTGCGTGCAGGAACCAGTAGCTGTCGGCAATGTGCGCGGGGTCAAGGATGCCGTCCTGTTCCTTGAGCGCATAGCGCTCGGGGAAGCTGTCGCGGATGAACGCGGTGTCGATGGCGCCGTCCACCACCACATGGGCGACATGAATATTGCGCGGCCCAAGCTCGCGGGCCATGCTCTGCGCCAGGGCGCGAATACCATGTTTGGCCCCGGCGAACGCAGCAAAACCGGCAGCGCCGCGCAGGCCGGCGGTAGCGCCGGTGAACAGAATGGTTCCGCGCTCACGGGTGACCATGCGCCGGGCCACGGCCTGACTGGTCAAGAAGCCGGCGAAGCAGGCCATTTCCCAGATCTTGAAGTACTTTCGTGCGGTCTCGTCGAGAATGCTGCACGGCACGTTGGCGCCAATGTTGAACACGAACGCCTCGATCGGGCCGAGGGTAGTTTCGATCTGTTCAACCAGCGCCGCCACCTCCTCTTCCTTGCGTGCATCGGAGGCAAAGCCATGCGCCTCGCCACCTGCGGCACGAATCTCGTCCACCAGCGGCTGCAGCTTGTCGGCGCTGCGCCGGGTCACGCAGGCGATGTAGCCCTCGCGGGCAAAACGCTTGGCAATCGCTCCGCCGGTGGCATCACCGGCCCCTACTACCAACACCACTTTCTTGCCCTGGGTCATCCATCGCCTCCATTGGTAAACGATCATTTAGTAAACGAACGCTATGCTATGATCCAGGCTTCGTCAAGTCAGTGCTACGGAGAAGGTCGGCGTGCGCTACTCCACCACCCACAAGGAACAAACCCGGCAGAAACTGCTGGAGAGCAGCGGCGCCCTGGCCAAGCGCGGCGGCTTCAATGCCACTGGCGTCGCCGGCCTGATGAAGGCCATCGGCCTCACTGGCGGGGCGTTCTACAACCACTTCCCGTCCAAGGACGACCTGTTCACCGAAGTGGTGCGCCGCGAGCTGTCTCTGAGCCCCATGGCCCAGCAACCAATGAACCGCCAGCGCCTTGAGCGCTGCCTGGACCATTACCTGAGCCTGGCCCACGTGCACAACCCCGAAGGCGGTTGCGCCATCCCGGCCCTGGGTGCCGAGATCGCCCAGGCGCCGTTGCCGGTGCGTGAAGAGGCCGAACACTGGCTGCGCACCCTGCAACAAGCCTGGGCCGACACCCTCGAAGACCCGGACCTGGCCTGGGCCCTGCTCAGCCAGTGCGTGGGCGCACTGGTGATCGCGCGCATGCTGGCCAAGCCATCCAGCCAGCAGGAAGTGCTCAAGGCCTCCCGTGAGTTTCTCGCCGGGGCCTTGCATGAGAGTCCTTGAACCGCTGTTGCTTGGTCTGGCCCTGCTCGCCCCGCTCAACGCCCTCGCCGCCTGCCCCGCTGGCCAGTACGAAATATGCCTGGGCAGTTGCATCTGCTCGCCGATCGATCCGGGCGAGGCCCGTAGCGTGCTCGACGATCTCGGACGCATCGCCAGCAGTTCCCTGGCCATGGCCCTGCAACAGGCGCGCGACACGGCGGCGGCCGGCACGGTGCTGCCGATTCCCCTGCACATCCGCGCCCAGCTTGAGCCGTACTACGACTTCCAGGTGCTGGATGCGGCGCGCTACAAAGTCGGCGACCAGCAGGCCCTGGACAGCGCCAATGCCCTGCTGCAGAACCCCGACGTCAATGCCGTGACCCTGATCGACATCATCGTCTTTCGCCACGAGACCGATGCCCAGGACAACGCCGCGCTCTGGGCCCATGAACTGCATCACGTGCAGCAATACCAGCAATGGGGCGTGGAAGAATTCGCCCGGCGCTACTCACGCGACTTCGATGCGGTCGAGGCACCGGCTTACGAGATCCAGTCGAAAGTCAGCAAAGCCCTGCGCGAACGCGCATCCGGCCAGGCACGCTGAACTAGACTTAATGATTGCCCCACGAGAAATGGCCCGAGGTCGTCGCCTGGCGTGACGACCCCGTTGACGTTGGACTTCTTGCAGGAGAACACGCAATGGACGAAGCCAAGCTGAACGACTTCATGGGAAAGCTGGTCAACGACATGGGCGCCGCCGCCCTGCTCGCCAACCTGATCCTCGGCGATGAACTGGGCCTGTACCGGGCCATGGCCGACAGTCAATTCATCAGCCCCGAACAGCTGGCGCAAAAGACCGGCTGCAATGCCCGGCTGCTGCGCGAATGGCTCAGCGCCCAGGCCGCGTCGGGCTATATGGAACACCAGGACGGCCGCTTTCGCCTGCCCGAGGAGCAGGCCATGGCCCTGGCTATCGAGGACTCACCGGTGTACGCCGCAGGTGGTGCTTCGGTGATTGCCGCTCTGTATCACGACAAAGACAAACTGGTAGCCGCCATGCGCGGCGATGGCGGCCTGGCCTGGGGCGATCATCATCCGTGCATGTTCAGCGGCACTGAGCGCTTCTTCAGACCCGGCTATCGCGCCCATCTGGTGAGCGAATGGCTACCGACCCTGACCGGCGTGCTCGATAAACTGCAGGCCGGGGCCAAGGTTGCCGACGTTGGCTGCGGGCATGGTGCCTCGACGGTGATCCTGGCCCAGGCCTTCCCCGCTTCGCAGTTCTACGGTTTCGACTACCACGCGCCGTCGATCACGGTGTCGAGCCAGCGCGCCGCCGAAGGCGGTGTGGCCGAACACGCGCAGTTCATCCAGGCCAGCGCCAAGGATTTCCCCGGCAAGGATTACGACCTGATCTGCTACTTCGATTGCCTGCACGACATGGGCGACCCGGTCGGCGCTGCCCGCCATGCCTATAACGCGCTGAAGGCCGACGGTACGGTGCTGCTGGTCGAGCCCTTTGCCAACGACAGTCTGGATGAGAACAGCACACCCGTTGGTCGGCTGTTTTATGCCGCCTCGACCTTTATCTGCACGCCCAACTCGCTGTCCCAGGAAGTCGGTCTGGGGCTCGGTGCCCAGGCAGGGGAAGCGCGCTTGCGCGCGGTGTTCGCGGAGGCTGGCTTCAAACATTTTCGCCGGGCCACGGAAACGCCTTTCAATTTGATTCTGGAAGCTCGCAAGTAGCCGCTTTTCGCGGGGCAAGCCCGCTCCCACCGGGTGTCTGTGGGAGCGGGCTTGCCCCGCGAAATTCGTATACCATATCCACAAAGAACTTCGGACGACGCCACCGTGACCGTACCTCGCCTCAACGCCCCGGATCTGGGCAATACGCCTTCGACCTCGGAAATCATCACCCATCACCTGCGCGATGCGATCATTGCCGGGCACTTCGCCGAAGACGAACCGATCCGCCAGGACGACATCGCCCGCCAGTTCAACGTCAGCAAGATCCCCGTGCGCGAGGCGCTCAAGCGCCTGGAGGCCGAGGGGCTGGTGATGTTCCAGCGCAATCGCGGGGCGATGGTCACACGCATGTCCGAACCGGAGCTGGCGCAGATGTTCGAAGTGCGCATGCTGCTCGAAGACAAGGCGCTGCGCCTGGCGATCCCGAACATGACCGAAGCAACCTTCGCGCGCGCCGAACGGATCTGCCAGGAGTTCGTCGGCGAGAACGACGTCGGACGCTGGGCCGAGCTGAACTGGGAGCTGCACGCCTGCCTGTACGAGCCGGCGCAGCGGCCCTTTCTGGTCAACATGATCCGCTCGGTGAACGACAAGCTGGAGCGCTACCTGCGCATGCAGATGAGCCTGTCGGCGGGCAAGGAACGCGCCGATCATGAGCACCGCGAGATTCTCGATGCCTGCCGGGCCAAGGATGTCGAACGTGCCGTCACGCTGCTCGACGAGCACATTACCGGCGTCTGCAAGACCCTCTTCGAGCACCTGCCGCAGACCAAGTGACGGGAACCCGCTGGGAGCAACTGCCTGTCACTTGCTTCGTTGTGGGAGCCGGCCTTGCCGGCGATGGGGCGCTTAACGCCCCTGGCCCGGCAGTGCCGGGCATCGCCGGCAAGGCCGGCTCCCACGGGTTAACCAGGTGGCAAACAGTTGCTCCCACCAGGAGTCAGTCGCTGTGCTGATTTCGTCGCTCTCATGGCTTAAAGGCATCAAGCCTGCAATCCAGGCGACAAGCCACTCTGTCGTTCACTTCCCTGAACGGACGCGGCCTGCCCATGAAACGCATCAGCGTGATCGACTCCCACACCGGCGGCGAACCCACCCGCCTGGTCACCGACGGATTCCCTGCGCTTGGCAACGGCAGCATGGCCGAACGCCGCCAGCGCCTGGCCGAGCACTACGACCAATGGCGCAGCGCCTGCATGCTGGAGCCGCGTGGCAGTGACGTGCTGGTTGGCGCGCTGCTGTGCGAGCCGGTCGATCCCGGCGCCTGTGCCGGGGTGATCTTCTTCAACAACACCGGCTACCTGGGCATGTGTGGCCACGGCACCATCGGCCTGGTGGTGTCACTGGCGCACCTGGGCCGCATCGGGCCGGGTGTGCACCGTATCGAAACCCCGGTCGGCACCGTGCAGGCGACCCTGCACGAAGACCACTCGGTCAGCGTGCGCAACGTACCGGCCTACCGTTACCGCAAGGACCTGACACTGGAGGTGCCGGGCATCGGCCGGGTGGTCGGCGATGTCGCCTGGGGCGGCAACTGGTTCTTCCTGATCACCGATCACGGCCTGAGCGTCGCCGGCGACAACATCGAAGCGCTGACCGCCTATACCTACGCCGTGCAGCAGGCGCTGGAGAATCAAGGCATTCGCGGCGAAGACGGCGGCCTGATCGACCATATCGAGCTGTTCGCCGACGACCCCGACGCCGACAGCCGCAACTTCGTGCTCTGCCCCGGCAAAGCCTACGACCGTTCGCCCTGCGGCACCGGCACCAGCGCCAAGCTCGCGTGTCTGGCCGCCGACGGCAAGCTGCAACCCGGTCAGGTGTGGCGTCAGGCCAGCGTGATCGGTAGCCAGTTCGAAGGCTCGTTCGAGGCCGATGGCGAACGCATCGTGCCAACCATTCGCGGCCGCGCGCACATCAGCGCCGAAGCCACGCTGATCCTGCAGGAAGACGACCCGTTCGCCTGGGGCATCCGCCCGTGAACCGTGGTGCCGTGGCCGATGTGATCGTGATCGGCGCCGGGATCATCGGCGCCGCCTGTGCGCAGTCGCTGGCCGCGCGAGGGCTGCAGGTGCTGGTACTCGATGCCGGTCTGCACGGCGCCACGGCCGCTGGCATGGGCCACCTGCTGGTGCTCGACGACAATGCCGCAGAGTTGGCGCTCAGCCAGCATTCGCTGCAACGCTGGCGTGAACTGGCCCCCCGGCTCCCCGAAGACTGCGCCTACCGCAGCAACGGCACCCTGTGGCTGGCGGCCAACGCCGAGGAGATGGCCGTGGCCGAACACAAATTCAACGTGCTGCAAGCCCGGGGCGTGACCTGCGAGCTGGTCGCCGGACATGCCCTGCGCCAGCGCGAACCGGCGCTGCGCGAGGGGCTGGAAGGTGGTCTGCTGATCAACGGCGACGGCATCCTTTACGCCCCGGCCACCGCCCGCTGGATGCTGCAATCGCCGCGTATCGAACAGCGCCGGGCGCAGGTTACTGCGGTGCAAGGCAACCGTGTGCGCCTGGACGACGGCCAGTGGCTGAGCGCCGATGCCGTGGTGCTGGCCAACGGCATCCAGGCCACCGACCTGTGCCCGGAGCTGCCGATCGAGCCGAAAAAAGGCCACCTGCTGATCACCGACCGCTACCCCGGCACCGTCACCCATACCTTGGTGGAGCTGGGCTATGTGACCAGCGCGCATAACGCCAGCGGTCCTTCCACCGCCTGCAATATCCAGCCGCGCCCGACCGGACAGCTGTTCATCGGTGCTTCGCGCCAGTTCGGCACCACCGACCCGGCCGTTGAGGGCTGGATGCTGGCGCGCATGCTCAAGCGCGCCACTGAATACATGCCGGACCTCGCCCACTTGAACGGCATCCGCGCCTGGACCGGCTTTCGCGCCGCCAGCCCCGACGGCCTGCCGCTGGTGGGCCGCCATCCGCAGCAGGATGGCCTGTGGCTCGCGGTCGGTCACGAGGGCCTCGGCGTCACCACCGCCCCGGCGACCGCCGACCTGCTGACCGCGCAACTGTTCGACGAAACCCCACCACTGGCGGCGCAACCCTATCTGCCTGAACGCTTCCTCGGAGCACTTGCCCATGCCTGACCTGACCCTCGATGGCCGCCCGCTGCATGTGGCCGACGGCACCAGCGTGGCCGCCGCCCTGGCGTTGGCCGGCGACGGTAGCTCACGCACTTCGGTCAGCGGCCAGCGCCGCGCACCGCTGTGCGGCATGGGCATTTGCCAGGAGTGCCGGGTGCACATCGACGGTCGTCGGCGTCTGGCCTGCCAGACCCTGTGCCGCGACGGCATGCAAGTGGAGACCCGGGCATGAGCGAACACACCAATCTGTTGATCATCGGTGCCGGCCCCGCCGGCCTGGCTGCAGCACTGGCCGCAGCGCCCCGTGCCGCGCGCATCGTGCTACTCGACGACAACCCGCTGCCAGGCGGACAGATCTGGCGCGACGGCCCGCAGGCCAAGGTGCCTGCCCAGGCACGTCGACTGCGCGAGCAGGTACTCGCCTGCCGCAATGTGCACTGCTACAGCGGCACACGGGTGATCGCCCAGCCCGGCCCGGACACCCTGCTGGTGGAAGACGCCGAGCGTGGCTGGCAGATCCGCTACGACCGGCTGATTCTCTGCACCGGCTCCCGCGAACTGCTGCTGCCCTTCCCCGGCTGGACCCTGCCCGGCGTCACTGGTGCCGGCGGTTTGCAGGCACTGATCAAGGCCGGCCTGCCGGTGCACGAGCAACGAATCGTCATCGCTGGCAGCGGGCCGTTGCTGCTGGCCAGCGCCGCCACCGCCAAAGCCAACGGCGCCCGGGTGCTGCGCATTGCCGAACAGGCGTCGCCCGCCGCCGTCGCCGGCTTCGCCGCACAATTGCCGCGCTGGCCGCAAAAACTGCTGCAGTCTTTCAGCCTGTTCGACCGCCAGTACCGCAGCGCCAGCCATGTACTTGCCGCACTGGGTAGCGATCGCCTGGAAGGTGTGCGTTTGATGCAAAACGGCAAGATTGTGGAAATCGCCTGTGACCGGCTGGCCTGCGGCTTCGGCCTGATCCCCAACATCCAGCTGGCCCAGGCCCTGGGCTGCGCCGTGGCGCATGACGCGGTTGCCGTGGACAACTGGCAGGAGACGACGCTGCCCGGCGTTTACGCCGCAGGTGAATGCACCGGCTTCGGCGGCAGCGAGCGGGCCCTGGTGGAAGGTGCGATTGCTGGCCATGCGGCAGTCGGCAATCGCCAGGCGGCGCAGCGGCTGTTGCGCCAACGCGCCCGCTGGCATGGGTTCGCCGATGCCCTGAACAAGGCCTTCAGCCTCGACCCGGCGCTCAAGTCGCTGGCGACTGCCGACACCCTGGTGTGCCGCTGCGAAGATGTCCCTTATTCCGCCCTCGCCGGACACGGCAGCTGGCGCGAAGCCAAGCTCGCCAGCCGCTGCGGCATGGGCGCCTGTCAGGGCCGGGTCTGCGGCGCGGCCACCCGCCACCTGTTCGGCTGGCAACCCTCGGCGCCGCGCCCGCCGTTCAGCCCGGCGCGCATCGACACCCTGCTGTGCCTGGAGGAAACGCCCGGCGCTTGAGATAAGCGCCGGGGACGCTCTATGATCCCGACGGTCGCCCCCGGACCGCCAGCGCCATGCACGCCACGCTCAACCACTTCGCCCCCTGCGATCTGCCGACCCTGCTGAGCAGTTTGCGCCCCATCGCGCCGCTGCTCGACACCCTCAACGACGTGGTGTTCTTCATCAAGGACCGCGAAGCGCGTTACGCCTTCGTCAACCAGACCCTGGCCCGGCGCTGCGGCCGCAAGCACTGCGACGAGCTGCTCGGGCTCACCGCCGAACACGTGTTCCCCGCCCGCTTCGGCCCGCTCTACACCGAGCAGGACCGCCGCGTGCTGAGCAGTGGCCGGGAACTGGCCGACCAGCTTGAACTGCACCTGTATTTCGGCAACCAGCCGGTCTGGTGCCTGACCCACAAACGCCCGCTCAAGGATGCCGACGGCAGCATCGTTGGCCTCGCCGGCATCTCCCGTGACCTGCAATTGCCGCAGTCGAACCACCCGGCGTTCCAGAAACTCGCCGCCGTCGACGCACATATCCGCAGCCACTTCAGCCGCCCCATCAGCCTTGCCGAACTGACCGCCATCGCCGGGCTTTCGATCGCGCAACTGGAGCGCCATTGCAAACGGATCTTCCAGCTCACGCCACGGCAGATGATCCACAAAGCGCGCCTGGAAGAAGCCTCGCGCTTGCTGCAAGACCTCGACCTGCCGATCACCGACATCGCCCTGCGCTGCGGTTACACCGACCACAGCGCCTTCAGCCGCCAGTTCCGCGCCCTCACCGGGCTTTCGCCGAGCCAGTACCGCGACAGCCAGCGCTGAGTGTTCCTTTCCGGGGCGCTGCGCGCACGCAGTGCTCCCATATGTAACACCCGTCATACACCCGGCCAGGCACGCTGAAACCTCCCAAAGCAGCCGTCCCTTCTGTCAGACGCCCTAGTGCAGGGGCTGAAGGACAATTCCTGCAACAACACAAAAACAGGCACGGCCATTGCACTTAAAAATATCGTATACGAAATCTCAGCTACGATATTTAACAGCACCCACCCACCACGAGGCACCTATGAAAAACCGCACATTTGCCGTAGCCCTCAGCGCTGTTCTCAGTACCACCTTTATTGCCAACGCCCAGGCCGACAAACTCGACGACATCATCGGCTCCGGCAAGCTGCGCTGCGCCGTAACCCTGGACTTCCCGCCCATGGGTTTTCGCGACGAAGCCAACAAACCCGCAGGCTTCGACGTCGACTACTGCAACGACCTGGCGAAAATCCTCGGGGTCGAGCCCGAAGTGGTCGAAACGCCCTTCCCTGACCGTATCCCCGCCCTGGTTTCCGGGCGCGCCGACGTGATCGTAGCGTCCACTTCCGACACCCTGGAGCGGGCCAAGACGGTCGGCCTGACCGTGCCGTACTTCGCCTTCCAGATGGTTGTGCTGACCCGCGACAACACCGGCATCAACAGCTTCGAAGACCTCAAGGGCAAGGCGCTGGGCAACACCAGCGGCACCTATGAAGCCATCGCCCTGGAGAAGGACGTGAAGAGCTGGGGCAGCGGCACCTTCCGCGCCTACCAGTCGCAGAACGACACCCTGCTCGCGGTCGCCCAAGGGCACATCGACGCCACCGTGGTCACCAACACCGTTGCCGCCGCCACCCTCAAGTCCGGCAAGTACAAGAACCTCAAGGTCGCCGGTAATGCGCCTTACGTGATCGACTACGTATCGCTGGGCGCCAAGCGCAACGAGTACGGTCTGCTGCGCTACCTCGACCTGTTCGTCAACCAGCAGGTGCGCACCGGGCGCTACAAGGAGCTGTTCACCAAGTGGGTGGGCACCGAAATCGCCCCGACCGACCTGACCGTGCCACAGGTCTACTACTGAGGTGGGCAGCATGACCAGCACTCCCAAACCCCTGGCCGGGCGTAGCCTGGTCGAGGGCGCGGCCCAGGGCGAACTGCTGTTCGCCGACACCGGGCTGAGCTTCTGGGGCGGGGTCGACCCGTTCAGCGGCGAAGTGATCGACCGCCATCATCCACTCAGCGGCCAGTGCATCGCCGGGCGTGTACTGGCGATCCCCAGCGGACGCGGCTCGTGCACCGGCAGCAGCGTGATGATGGAGCTGATCAGCAACGGCCACGCACCGGCAGCACTGGTGCTGGCCGAGGCCGACGAGATCCTGGCCCTCGGCGTGCTGGTCGCGCAGACCCTGTTCGGGCGCTCCTTGCCGGTGCTGTGCATCGGCAAGGAGGCTTTCGCCAGTTTGCGCGGCGCAGGCTTTGCGCGGGTCGAAGGTGAGCGCCTGAGCCTGTTTGCCCAGGCGCCCGCCGCCGACTGGCAGGCCCCGACATTTACCCCGGCTGACCGGCCATTCAGCAGCGCCCTGAACCTGAGCCCGCAGGACCAGGCGCTACTTGATGGCAGCCATGGCAAAGCGGCGCAGATGGCGATGCAGATCGTCCTGCGCATGGCCGAGCTGCAAGGCGCCGAGCAGTTGCTGGACGTGACCCAGGCGCATATCGACGGCTGCATCTACACCGGCCCCGCCAGCCTGCGCTTTGCCGAACAGCTGGTGCAGTGGGGGGCGAAAGTGCGGGTGCCGACCACGCTCAATTCCATTTCTGTCGACCAGCGCCGCTGGCGCGAACTGGGCATCGACCCGGCGCTCGGCGAGCCGGCCAGTGCCCTGGGCGATGCCTATATGGCCATGGGCGCGCAATTGAGCTTTACCTGCGCGCCTTACCTGCTCGACAGCGCGCCGACCCTGGGCGAACAGGTGGTCTGGGCCGAATCCAACGCGGTGGTCTACGCCAACAGTGTGTTGGGTGCGCGCACGCTCAAGTACCCGGACTACCTCGACATCTGCATCGCCCTCACCGGTCGGGCAGCGAGCATTGGCTGTCACCTCGACAGCCGGCGCAAGGCCCAGCTGATTGTTGAAGTGCCGCCGCTGGACGGCCTCGACGACAGCTTCTACCCCCTGCTCGGCTACCACATCGGCGCCCTGTCCGGTTCGCGGATTCCTCTGGTGTACGGGCTGGAACAGGCGCAACCCGGCCTGGACGATCTCAAGGCGTTCGGCGCCGCCTTTGCCACCACCTCTGCCGCGCCGCTGTTTCATATCGCCGGGGTGACGCCCGAAGCCCTGGACCCGGCGCAAGTGCTCGAACCCGGCGCAACCCTGCCGACCGAGCGCCTGCACCTGAAGGATCTGCTGCACAGCTGGCGCGAGCTCAACAGCGCCCGCGAGCCGCAGGTCGATGTGGTGTCGCTGGGCAACCCGCATTTCTCGTTCAGCGAGTTCGCCGCGCTTGCCCGCCTGTGCCAGGGTCGGCACAAACACCCGGACGTGGTGGTGGCGATCACTTGCGGTCGCGCAGTACTCGAACAGGCCCGCGCCGCCGGGCATATCGCCGGGCTCGAACGCTTCGGCGTAACCCTGGTAACCGACACCTGCTGGTGCATGCTCGGCGAGCCGGTGATCCCGCCGGCGGCGCGCACGCTGATGACCAACTCGGGCAAATACGCCCACTACGGGCCGGGCCTGGCTGGTCGCCCGGTGCATTTCGCCAGCCTCGCCGAGTGTGTCGAATCGGCCTGTAGCGGCCAGGCCAGCGGTCGCCTGCCAACCTGGCTGCAACCTGCCGTCTGCAAGGAGAGCCCCGCGCATGTTTGACTACACCTTCCAATGGCGTTCGGCCCTGCGCGCCCTGCCGGATATGCTGACTGGCGCCTGGGTCACCTTCGAGACCGCCGCATTGTCGATGATCTTCGGGGTGTTGATTGCCCTGGCCCTGACCGTGATGCGCGAAGGCAAACAGCCGTTGCTGCGCGGCTTTGCCAATGGCTGGGTGTCGATCGCGCGCAACACCCCTTCGCTGTTCCAGATCTACATCCTGTACTTCGGCCTCGGTTCGATGGGCCTGCATGTCAGTTCGTGGATCGCCCTGCTGGCGGGGATCACCTTCAACAACGCCGGGTACCTGGCGGAGAACTTTCGCGGCGGCCTCAAGGCCGTGCCGACCACGCAGATGCGTGCGGCGCGCTCGCTGGGCATGAGCGCCTTTCAGACCTACCGGATGATCGTCATTCCGCAATTGCTGCGGGTGGTGTTCTACCCGTTGACCAACCAGATGGTCTGGGCGGTACTGATGACTTCGCTGGGGGTGATCGTCGGCCTGAACAACGACCTCACCGGCGTGACCCAGGACTACAACGTCAAGACCTTCCGCACCTTCGAATACTTCGCCCTGGCGGCGGCGCTCTACTACGTGATCGCCAAGGCGATCGTCGCAGTTGCGCGGCTGATGGCCTGGCGCTTGTTCCGCTACTGAGGAGCCCGGCATGTTCTCTACCAGCTTTACCTGGAACGACTTCATGTTCCTGCTCGACGGGGCCAGGGTCACCGTGCAACTGACCTTCTGGGCCATCCTTCTGGGCACCTTCGCCGGCTTGCTGTTCGGCCTCGCCCGCGCCCTCTGGCCACGGCTCAGCCTGCCCCTGGCGTGGGTGCTCGATGTGTTTCGCAGCGTGCCGTTGCTGATCCAGTTCGTGCTGTTCAACTCGTTCAAAAGCATCGTCGGGCTGAACATCAGCGCCTTCAGCGTCGGCTGCATCGTACTGGGTGTGTACACCGCCGCGTACTTCACCGAGATCGTCCGCGGCGGTGTGCTGGCGGTGTCGCTGAGCGTGCGCCGGGCCAGCCGCTCGCTGGGCATGAGCTACCTGCAGGATTTGCGCTGGATCGTCCTGCCGATGGCCACCCGGGTAGCGTTTCCCGGCTGGCTGAACCTGGTGCTGGGGGTGATGAAAGACACCGCGCTGGTGATGTGGATCGGCATTGTCGAACTGCTGCGCGCCTCGCAAACCATCGTTACACGGATTCAGGAACCCCTGCTGGTGCTGTGCATCGCAGGCCTCATTTACTACGTCATGAGCCTGGTGGTTGCCCGCCTGGGCGCCCGTCTGGAAAGAAGGTGGCAAGAAAATGATTGAGATCCAGAACGTACACAAATCCTTCGGCAACCTCGAAGTGGTCAAGGGCGTAAGCCTGACCGTGGACAAGGGCGAAGTGGTGTCGATCATCGGCGGCTCGGGTTCCGGCAAGTCGACCTTGCTGATGTGCATCAACGGCCTTGAGGAGATCCAGAAAGGCAGCATCCGCGTCGACGGCGTCGAGGTGCACGACCGCGCCACCGACCTGAACCGCTTGCGGCAGAAGATCGGCATCGTCTTCCAGCAGTGGAACGCCTTTCCGCACCTGACGGTGCTGGAAAACGTGATGCTGGCGCCGCGCAAGGTGCTGGGCAAGAGCAAGGAGCAGGCCGAAGAGCTGGCGGTCAAGCAACTGACCCACGTCGGCCTTGGCGACAAGCTCAAGACCTTCCCCGGCAAGCTGTCGGGCGGGCAGCAACAGCGCATGGCGATTGCCCGGGCGCTGGCGATGTCGCCGGATTACATGCTGTTCGACGAAGCCACCTCGGCGCTCGATCCGCAGCTGGTGGGTGAAGTGCTGGACACCATGCGCATGCTCGCCGAAGACGGCATGACCATGGTGCTGGTGACCCACGAGATCCGTTTTGCCCGCGATGTGTCGGACCGCGTGGCGTTCTTCCGTAACGGCCTGGTGCACGAGATCGGCGCGCCGGATCAGGTGATCGGCAACCCGTTGCAGCCGGAGACGGCGGCATTTTTGAAATCGGTGAAATAACAGCATCGCCGGCTTCGCCAGCTCCCACAGGGTCCATGGTGATCACACCGCCCTCTGTGGGAGCCGGCCTTGCCGGCGATGAGGCCCTCCCCCTCAACACAAGGAGTCCCGTGTATGCGTTCCTCAAAAATCATCCACATCGTCAATTGCCATGCCGAAGGTGAAGTCGGCGACGTCATCGTCGGTGGCGTCGCCCCGCCGCCCGGCGCCACCGTCTGGGAGCAGTCGCGCTGGATCGCCCGCGACGAGACCCTGCGCAACTTCGTCCTCAACGAGCCGCGCGGCGGCGTATTCCGCCACGTCAACCTGCTGGTGCCGCCGAAGGACCCACGCGCGCAGATGGCCTGGATCATCATGGAGCCGGCCGACACCCCACCGATGTCCGGCTCCAATTCACTGTGCGTGTCCACCGTGCTGCTCGACAGCGGCATCCTGCCGATGACCGAACCGGAAACCCGCCTGGTGCTCGAAGCCCCTGGCGGCCTGATCGAAGCGGTCGCCGAATGCCGTGACGGCAAGGTGCAGCGGGTGGAAGTGAAGAACGTGCCGTCGTTCGCCGACCGCCTCGACGCCTGGATCGAAGTCGAAGGCTACGGCTCGCTGCAGGTCGACACAGCCTACGGCGGCGACAGCTTCGTCATCGCCGATGCCCGGCAACTGGGTTTCGCCATTCGCCCGGACGAAGCCCGGGAGATTGTCGAGATCGGCCTGAAGATCACCCACGCCGCCAACGAGCAGCTGGGCTTTCGTCACCCGCTGAACCCGGACTGGTCGCACATCTCTTTCTGCCAGATCGCCGCGCCCATCGAGTACGAGAATGGTGTCGCCACCGGCGCCAACGCCGTGGTCATCCGTCCCGGCAAGATCGACCGCTCGCCCTGCGGCACCGGTTGCTCGGCACGCATGGCGGTGATGCAGGCCAAAGGCTTGCTCAAGGTCGGCGATCGCTTTATCGGCCGTTCGATCATCGGCTCGGAGTTCCACTGCCGCATCGATTCGCAGACCGAAATTGCCGGGCGGGAAGCCATCTACCCGTGCATTTCCGGGCGTGCCTGGATCACCGGCACCCACCAACTGCTCCTCGATCCTAGCGATCCATGGCCACAGGGCTACCGGCTGTCGGACACCTGGCCTGGTGCTTGATCACTAACCCGTTGATTTACAAAGACCCTTAAAACCCGATCCGCGACACACGAAAAAAACACTGGTCGACATCACACACTTTTAATATCGTATACGAAATACAATAAACAACCGGAGAACACCATGAGCAAGCACGTAAACTGGAGCGGCGTCTTCCCTGCGGTCACCACTCAATTCAACGACGACTTCTCGATCAACCTGGAGAAAACCCACGAGGTGATTTCCAACGTGATCCGCGATGGCGTCTCGGGCCTGGTGGTGTGTGGTTCGGTGGGTGAAAACACCTCGCTGACCGCCGAAGAAAAGATCGCCGTCACCGAAGTCGCCGTCGACGCCTCGCGCGGCCGGGTCCCGGTGATCTGCGGCGTGGCCGAGTTCACCAGCGTACAGGCGGCCAAGGTGGCCAACGCGGTGCACAAGGCCGGCGTCGACGGGGTGATGCTGATGCCGGCGCTGGTCTACGGCTCCAAGCCGTTCGAGACTGCCGAGCACTATCGCTATGTGGCCAAGCACGCCGACGTGCCGCTGATGGTCTACAACAACCCGCCGATCTACAAAAACGACGTCACCCCGGACATCCTGATTTCCCTGGCCGACTGCGACAACGTGGTGTGCTTCAAGGACTCCTCCGGCGACACCCGGCGCTTTATCGACGTGCGCAATGAAGTCGGCGATCGCTTCGTACTGTTCGCAGGTCTGGACGATGTGGTCCTGGAAAGCATCGCCGTCGGCGCCCAGGGCTGGGTCTCGGGCATGTCCAACGTGTTCCCGAAAGAAGGCGAGACGATCTTCCGCCTGGCCAAGGCCGGTCGCTTCGCCGAGGCCCTGCCGATCTATGAATGGCTGATGCCGATCCTGCACCTGGATGCCCGCGCAGATCTCGTGCAGTGCATCAAGCTGTGCGAAGCCATCGCCGGTCGCGGCAGCGCGCTGACCCGTCCGCCACGCCTGGCCCTGCCGGAAGCGGATCGGGTGTTCGTCGAGCAGATCATGGCCAAGGCCCTGGCCAACCGTCCGCAGCTGCCAGACGTCGGCCTCTGATGTGATGACCGGGCCGGCTCCGTGGTGGAGACCGGCCCGCCTGTTTTGCGCCCATACAGGAACCGCCAGCATGTCCAGTCACCCTTCCAGCGCAACCACCCCTGCAGGATTGAAACGTGTCGTCGCCGCGGCCATGGCCGGCACCGTCGCCGAATGGTATGAATTCTTCCTTTACGGCACCGCCTCGGCACTGGTCTTCGGCCAGTTGTTCTTCCGCCAGACCGACAGCCCCATCGACGGCATCATCGCCGCCTTCGCCCTGTATGCCGTGGGCTTTCTCGCCCGTCCTCTGGGCGGGCTGGTGTTCGGTCACTACGGTGACAAATTCGGCCGCAAGCGCCTGCTGCAACTGAGCCTGGTGGTGGTCGGCATCACCACCTTCCTGATGGGTTGCCTGCCCGGCTTCGACAGCATCGGCTATGCCGCACCGGTGTTGCTGGTGCTGTTACGGCTGATCCAGGGCTTTGCCTTTGGCGGCGAATGGGGCGGTGCCATCCTGCTGGTGTCCGAGCACTGCCCGGACAACCGTCGCGGTTTCTGGGCCAGCTGGCCGCAAGCCGGGGTGCCGGCGGGCAACCTGATCGCGACCCTGGCCTTGCTCCTGCTGTCGAGCACCCTTGCCGAAGAGCAGTTCCTCGCCTGGGGCTGGCGTGTGGCGTTCTGGTTCTCGGCGGTGGTGGTGCTGATCGGCTACTGGATCCGTACCAGCGTCGACGACGCGCCAATCTTCAAGGAAGCCCAGGCTCGCCAGGCACAGAAGGCCGAACAGCAACTGGGCGTGGTCGAGGTCTTGCGCCATCACTGGCGGGCAGTGCTGGTGGGGATCGGTGCGCGTTTTGCCGAGAACATCCTCTACTACACCGTGGTGACCTTCTCGATCACCTACCTCAAGCTGGTGGTGCACAAGGACACCTCGCAGATTCTCCTGCTGATGTTCGGTGCGCACCTGTTGCACTTCTTCCTGATTCCGCTGATGGGCTACCTGTCCGACCTGGTCGGACGCAAACCGGTCTACCTGACCGGCGCGGTGCTCACAGCGTTCTGGGGCTTTATCGGTTTCCCGATGATGGACACCGGCAACAACTGGCTGATCATGGCGGCGATCACCCTGGGCCTGGCCATCGAATCGATGACCTACGCGCCTTACTCGGCGCTGATGGCCGAGCTGTTCCCGACCCATGTGCGCTACACCGCCCTGTCGCTGTGCTACCAGGTCGCGCCGATTTTCGCCGGCTCCCTCGCACCGCTGATCGCCATCACCCTGCTCAACAAGTACCACAGCTCGACACCGATCGCCTGGTACCTGGTCGGCGCCGCGCTGATCTCGATCGTCGCTGTCGGCCTGACCCGCGAGACCCGTGGCAAGTCGCTGCACGCGGTCGACGCCGAGGCTGCCGCGCGCATTGCCGCCGGGCAAGCCGCACCTGTTCGCCAGGGCAGTTCGCTGGCCTGACCCCACCTTTGATATGGAGTGCTCCATGCCGGACATCATCGGCCACAACTACATCGGCGGCGCGCGCAGCGCCGCTGGCACTGTCACCCTGCAAAGCCATGCGGCGAGCAGCGGTGAAGCCCTGCCCTATCGTTTCCATCAAGCCACACCCGAAGAAGTCGACGCTGCCGCCCGTGCCGCGCAACAGGCGTATCCAGCGTTCCGTAGCCTGTCACCGGAGCGGCGCGCGGCCTTTCTCGAGGCCATCGCCACACAACTGGATGCCCTGGGTGATGATTTCATCCAACTGGTGACCTGCGAAACGGCGCTGCCCAATGCCCGTATTCTGGGCGAACGCGGGCGCACCAGCGGGCAGATGCGCCTGTTCGCCCAGGTGCTGCGCCGGGGTGACTTCCTGGGAGCACGGATAGACCGTGCGCAGCCGGACCGGCAACCATTGCCACGTGCCGACCTGCGCCAGTACCGCCTTGGCGTCGGCCCGGTCGCAGTGTTCGGGGCGAGCAACTTCCCGCTGGCCTTCTCCACCGCTGGCGGTGACACCGCCGCCGCGCTGGCCGCCGGTTGCCCGGTGGTGTTCAAGGCGCACAGCGGCCACATGGCCAGCGCCGAAGTGGTCGCCGACGCGATCATCCGCGCCGCCGAACAGACCGGCATGCCCAAGGGCGTGTTCAACATGATCTACGGCGCCGGGGTCGGCGAAGCGCTGGTCAAGCACCCGGCGATCCAGGCGGTCGGCTTCACCGGTTCGCTCAAGGGTGGTCGCGCGCTGTGCGACATGGCCGCCGCACGGCCACAGCCGATTCCGGTATTTGCCGAGATGAGCAGCATCAACCCGGTGCTGGTACTGCCGCAGGCGCTGGCCAAGCGTGGCGAGCAGATCGCCCGCGAACTGGCCGCCTCGGTGGTGCTCGGCTGCGGGCAGTTCTGTACCAATCCGGGGCTGGTCATCGGCCTGCGCTCCCCCGCGTTCAGTGCCTTCAGCGAGCAACTGGCGGGACAACTGGCCGAACAAGCGGCGCAGACCATGCTCAATGCCGGCACTCTCGCCAGTTACACCAAGGGCGTGCAGGCACTGCTTGCACATCCGCGCATCACCCACCTGGCGGGCCGTGCGCAACAGGGCAACCAGGCCCAACCGCAGTTGTTCAAGGCGGATGCAAAGCTGCTGATCGAGGGTGATCCGCTGTTGCAGGAAGAGGTCTTCGGTCCGGCCACCGTGCTGGTCGAAGTGGCCGATGTCGGCGAGTTGCATCAGACCCTGAACGGTCTGCATGGCCAGCTCACCGCGACGCTGATCGGTGAAGCCGCAGACCTGCAGGCCCATGCCGAGCTGCTGCCGCTGCTGGAGCAGAAAGTCGGCCGAGTACTGTTCAACGGTTATCCGACCGGCGTCGAGGTCTGCGATGCGATGGTGCATGGCGGGCCGTATCCGGCGACCTCGGATGCACGTGGGACGTCGGTTGGCAGCCTGGCCATCGATCGTTTCCTGCGACCGGTGTGCTATCAGAACTGCCCGGATGCGCTGTTGCCTGAAGCGTTGCAGGACGCCAATCCATTGGGCATTGCCCGTCTGGTGGACGGTCAGAGCAGCCGCTACGCGCTATAGGCTCTATGATTCTGAGTTGGGCTGGGTTTCGAATGCGGGCTTATCCATTTGGTGTGGCGACGCTGCCGGCCCCTTCCGCCCTTACGGCGGCCTACTTTTTTCTTGGAAAAAGTAGGCAAAACCGCTCGCTCCTGCATCCGGCCCTACGCTGCGCTCCGGGTCCCTTCGCTACGGCACCTTCCGGGGCCACGCGGCCTACGACTTGCTTCGCCAAGTCTACGGCTCGCGCTCTTCGGCTACGCCGAAGGTGCTACGCACTGGCCCCTACAGGCACCTCCACTCAGCCTCCTGAAGTCGCAGTCCGCGGCGCCTGAACTTGCGTGCATGAAGAGCAAAAGCAAGACTTTGAAGCGGGATTTCCCGCGATGCGATGTAACTGGCAGGTCGATATCGCGGGGCAAGCCCGCTCCCACCGGGCGATCAATTAACCCGGTGGGAGCGGGCTTGCCCCGCGATGGCATCAGCCTGCCGCCACCAACATCTGATTTCGAAGATACGTCAGTGCAGGCGCCACCCGTAACTTTGCGACTTCAGAAGGCCGAGTGTAGGTGTCTGGAGGGGGCTGGTGCGCAGCACCCTTCGGCCTTAGCCGAAGTTCGCGAGCCGTAGACTTGGCGAAGCAAGTCGTAGGCCGCGATGCCCCTGGAAGGCACCGAAGCGAGGGGACCCGGAGCGCAGCGTAGGGCCGGATGTAGGAGCCAGCGGTTTTGCCTACTTTTTCCAAGAAAAAAGTAGGCCGCCGTAAAGGCGGAAGGGGCCGGCAGCCTCGCCACACCAAATGGATAAGCTCGCATTCAAAACCCAACCCAAAGCTCATACCCCCGGGATCCCGTGAAGAGCCTTTCGTTATGCCAGCAACGCCTTGAGATCGTTGTACAAGGCTTCTGGAATCTCTACGCCCTCTACCAGACTGCGTGCCCGCGCGGCATAACGACGCTGCGATGGCAACCGCGCGCCCTGCCCTTCGATGCTTTCGAACACCGTTTCAGCGCGAGCCAGATGCTGATCGGCAGCGTCACCGAGGAACCGTTTCGGGTCCAGGGCAATCAGCAATTCCCCATGGTAAGGCGAGGATTTGCTGCCATCGGCATGGGCCAGCGATTCAGCGCTGGTCAGGTCACCGATCAACGGCCCGGCAATCAACTCGACCATCGCCGCCAAGGCCGAGCCCTTGTGCCCACCGAAGGTCAGCATCGCACCACGGTCCAGTACCACATTGGGATCGGTACTGGACTGGCCGTGCTCGTCCACACCCCAGCCTTCAGGGATCGCCTTGCCCGCGCGCCGATGCAATTCAATGTCACCCCGAGCGATGGCGCTGGTGGCAAAGTCGAACACATAAGGATGCTTGCCCGCCCGCGGCCAGCCGAACGCAATCGGGTTGGTACCGAACACCGGCTGGTGGCCGCCGGCCGGTGCAACCCAGGCATGGCTCGGGGTAAACGCCAAGGCGACCAGGCCGGCCTCGGCCAGTTGCTCGATCTCGACCCACAAGGCAGAAAAATGCACACAGCGGTTGATCGCCAGGGCCGCGATGCCATTGCTCCGCGCCTTGGCTTGCAGCAGCGGCAAGCCAGCCTGAAACGCCAGCTGTGAGAACCCGCCGGCGGCGTCCACACGCACGATCGAGGGTGCCTGATCGATCACCTCGGGGCGCGCGTCGGCTACCACCTTGCCGGCCTTGAGCGAGCTGACACATCCCAGCACCCGGTACAGGCCATGGGACGCGCAACCGTCGCGCTCACCGGCAACGATGGTGTCTGTCACCGCCTGAGCGTGGTCAGCCGTGAAGCCATTGTGCAAGAGGATCGAATGGGCAAGCGTTCGCGCTTCGGACAGGGTCAATCGGATCATGGTCATCTCCTTGAGCAGACTGTCCAGCCTGCCCGACCCCTGCCTTACCGGCTTGATCGCTTTAGCCCGTTGCGGTGACGAACTCGGCACAGCCTGCTTACAGCGAAGGCTGTGCGCCTACCGGCTAGTCCTCAGCCTCGGGGAAGTTGCGACAACTCTTGCGTTCGGCCAGCTCTTTGTCGCTGGGGCGTTGTGCGACGAACACTGCATGGCCGTCCTTGTAGATTTCCAGGTATCCCCACTCCAGGTCCTCTTCCCGTTGACCGAGCTGTGGCGGCGTACGCCACCAGGGTTCGCGGCTGATCAGCTCCATGGGCAAGGCTCTCGCTGAAAATGTCCTTTCACTATAGACAGCAGCTCGCCCCAACTCTGTGCAAACCCACTAGAATGGGCAACCTTCCCCATCCGGCAACCTCCATGGATATCGAGCTGGCCCGCACTTTCCTTGAAATCGTCCGCAGTGGCAGCCTGGTCTCCGCCGCCGAACGTCTGCACGTGACCCAGACGGCAATCACCGCGCGGGTGCAGAAGCTGGAGCAGCAACTGTCTTGCCAGCTGTTCATCCGTAGCCGCAGTGGCGCCAGCCTGACGGCCGACGGCGAAGCTTTCGTGGTGTATGCCAACCAGCTGGTGCAAACCTGGGAAGCCGCCCGCCGCGACCTGCCGCTGCCTGAGGGTTGTCACCAGGTGCTGCACATCGGTGGTGAAGTGAGCCTGGGCAACCCGATGGTGCTCGACTGGGTCAGCGCCCTGCACCGCAGCATGCCCAGCCATGCCATTCGCAACGAAGTCAGCGATGGCGAGTCGTTACTGCGCAAACTGGAAATGGGTGTGCTCGATGCCGTGCTGGTCTACCAGCCCACCTATGGGCCGGGCCTGCAGGTCGAGCAGTTGATGGAAGAAAAGCTCATCCGCATCCGCCGCAAAGACAAACCCGAGCCCTACATCTACATCGACTGGGGCCAGGCCTTTCGCCGCCAGCACGACGCCGCCCTGCCCGAGTGCGCCCGCCCGGCCCTGAGCTTCAACCTCGGCCCGCTGGCGTTGCAGTTCATCCTCGAAAACGGCGGCAGCGGCTACTTTCGCACGCGCGTGGTGCAGAGCTACCTGGACAGCGGTATTTTCGAACGCGTGCCGCAAGCGCCAGAGTTCACCTACCCGACCTACCTGGTACACGCCCGCGAGCGCGACACCGAAGCCCTGCAGCAGGCCTTCAGCATACTGCGCCAGCTGGTGGCCGACGGTGACAGCGACTGGTCACAACGCTGGGACCCGGTCATCTGAGCGCGACGCGGCACTGAGCAGGTGCCGCTTGAGCCCGGCGATCAGGTCGGTCTGGGTGATCACCCCGACCAGTTGCTGCCCCTCCAGCACCGGTAGGCAATGAAGCCCCTGCTCGCTGAGCAACGGAATCAACGCCACCGCAGGTTCGTCACTGCGCACGGTAATCACCGGCCGGCTCATGATCTGTTCCACCCGCACCTGGCGGCGCCGAAACAGCCCGCGCCAACTGAACCGCCCCTGGGCCATGGCGGCCCCGACCAGGTCGCTGAGCGTCACGATACCGACCAGTTGCCGCGCCTCATCGAGCACCGGCAATGCCTTCAAATGATGACTCGACAACTGCTGCCAGGCCTGCTGCAAGGTGCTGCCAGGCGTTGCCTGCTGCACATCCCGCGACATTACCGAAGCGGCAGTAATGCCGCCGAGGCTACGCTGCAACGCATGCTGTTCGGTCGCCAGAATGATCCGTTCCAGTTCATCGCGAGTGATGTCGACAAATTCACCCAGCTCCTCCAGCGCCTGATCCAGGTCGGCGCCGCTGACCCCGACCCGCTCGCTGGGAATCACATCGGCAGTGTGGTGCAGATCCTTGCGCGGTGCGGCGGTCTTCGGATAGCGCACCCCGGTCAGGCGGTTATAGATCACCGCCACAGCCACCAACACCAAGGCATTGAGCATGATCGGTTCAAACAGCTTGTCGCCCAACGCCGTCAGCGATGAATCCGCCAACACCACGCTGACCGCCACTCCGCCGC
>Ga0247821_10000097_pt1 | contig 47745 bp, 47 predicted proteins | sample 13C_Glycerol_Day_FD_192481 | JGI IMG/M metagenome (GOLD analysis project Ga0247821, IMG submission 192481) | Soil microbial communities from agricultural site in Penn Yan, New York, United States - 13C_Glycerol_Day14 | ecosystem: Environmental > Terrestrial > Soil > Agricultural land | place... | reverse complement strand
TTCGTATGAACATGAATGGTCGCGGCGCCGGGCTACATGGCGACCAGACCACCACCGGCGCTACCTGCCTCAGCAGTCAGAGCGCCCACACCCAGAACGGGGTCGGCCACTTGCGCCTGGGCGACGCCACCACGCCCTGTCCGCAGTGCGGTCAGGCCGGGAAAATTGTCGAAGGCTTCCCGGCCTGGCGCGTGGACGGGATACCGATTGCGGTTGACGGTGCGCAGATCCACTGCGGCTGTCCGCCTGGCCGCAACCGGCTGATTGCGCCCTTGGGCGGCGGGGCTAGCGCTGCGCGAACCGCCAGCAGCGTTGCCGAGCCGGCCCCTCAGGCTTTCAAATCACCTTCGTCGACGCCTGCATCCGGCGCATCTCCCACGGTTCGGCCCATGCCGGCCATGTCCGCTGCGCCGGGCACGCTGGAACCGGGCTTCTATGTGGTGCCGCGCAGCATGTCCGGCCAGCAGGTGCTGGCCCAGCTGGGCGGCGAAACCCGCTACCTGTCGGGCCGGCTGCACCGGCTCAATCCGACCTTTGCCCAGGGCTTCAAGGCCGGTGAGCTGTTTGTCATTGGTGATCCCAATAACGGTACGGCGTGCACCCGGGAAGAGGCCGACCTGATGGCCGCCGCCGCTCAGGTCCGCGAGGTGCTGGCGCCGCTCACCGAGGACGAGGCCAACTTCATGGTCCGCTACCAGGGCGAGATCGCCGGGTTGCTCGGCGGCGCGAGCGAGTCGATGGGCGTCGGCCAGGCGATGCTCAAGCAAGGGCTGCATCAGGTCAAAGGCACCTTGCATGCGGTTGAGCAGTTGCATCAACGCTCGTTCATCACGTATGGCCACTTGAAAAGCCCGGAGTTCTTCGCCTCGCGCCAGCAGGTGCTCAAGCAACTGGATGGGCAGTTGAGAGGCTCCTTCCTCAACAAGGCGCTGAACCTTGGCAGTTACGACGTGTTGCGTCGCGACCTTGGCATCTCGACCAAGAGTCTGGTGCACCACTGGAGTCGAGCCGGTGCGCCCGGGCAGATTCCTGGTTATGCCACGCACCTGGATCAGGTGGTGAAGACGGCGCAGTACCTCAGATACGGGGGGTACGTCGGGGTAGCACTCGGTGGTGTTGCATCGCTGGTCAAGGTGGAGGAGGTGTGTCGTGCCGGCGAGACGGAGGAATGCAAGAAGATTCGATTTACTGAGGTGGGGAGTTTTACCGGGGGGTTAGGTGGTGGCGCGGCGGGTGCTTTCTCGGGGGGGAAGGCTGCCGTGGCCGTATGTGGTTTTTCAGCCGCGGCGGGTCCAGTTGGCGTAGCTGTTTGCGGAATTGTACTGGTTGGGAGTGGTGCGCTGGTTGGTAGTCTTGGATTGGGCAAGGCTGGAGAGCTCATGGGGGAGAAACTTTACAACTGGATTGAGCAATGACATCTGACTTCTTTCATTCCTGGCATCCAGGGCTGAGCTTCGCGTTCTTGTTTACGCCGTTCGTGATCGCTATGTCTGGTGTGCTCATGGAAACCTACACAGCCCGCAGCCGTGACTTCGACCTCATTATTGCAAGTCTTCCAAACAGCGTTTGGCTGAAGATGCAAATACCTTTCTGGGGGACAACAAGCTTGAAGTCGCGTTGCTATCTGCTCAGTACCATCACTGGCGCGATGCTCTATCCAAAGTTAAGTGTTCGCTTGGGAATGATGGATGCAGAGGACTTGCGCAACTTTCCACAGAGGCTACGGTACCGACTCCTGGTGAGTTCCTGGCTGATCATCATTGGTTGTGCCTGGATCGCAATAGGCGTCGCCTTGATCGAACTCTCCCCAACACGCTGACACACCCCAAAAGCCAGGCTGCAGTCAAGAACCGCAGCCTGGCTTTTTTGCGCGAAATGTAAAAATACTTTGCAGTATTAGTATTCACTTCGCATTTACAAATCGTTACCATTTACGTTCTTCTTTACAATCTTTACAAAAAGGAACGAACGGTGGCACTTTCGCGCATTCACCCGGCCTCTCTTTCTGTACTCAGCGTGCTGGTCGCTCCCGCACTGCAGGCCGAAACCCTGGCCATCCCGGCAACCGCGGTCAACAGCAGCTACGAAGAACAAAGCTACAAAGCCAGCGAAAGCAAGAGTGCGCTGAAGATCGATGCACCGCTGCGCGACATTCCGCAGACGGTCAACGTGGTGCCGCAGAGCGTGATCAAGGACCAGGGCGCGCAGTCCATGGAAGACGTGCTCAAGAACGTGCCGGGTATCGGCCTGTCCAACGGTGACGGCCAGCGCGACCAGGTCACCATTCGTGGTTTCAGCGCCATTGGCGACATGTACGTCGACGGCATGCGTGACGACGCGCTGTACTACCGCGACCTGTCCAACGTCGAGCGGGTCGAGGTGATCAAGGGCCCGGCGGCGGTGCTCTACGGGCGCGGTTCTTCCGGCGGCCTGATCAACAACGTCAGCAAGAAGCCCAACTTTGCCCCGGTGCATGAAGTGGGCGTGACCTTCGACAGCGAAGGCAAGCGTCGCACCCAGTTCGATGCCGGCTGGGCCGACGAGCAGCAAGGTGACAAGGCGTTCCGTATCACCGGCGCCCTGGAAGACAGCGACACCTTCCGCGACGACGGCTACATCGACCGCAAGGCCATTGCCCCGACCGCCTATTTCAAGCTGTCCGATGACCTGGACCTGACCGTCGGCGCCACCTACCTGTACGACAAGCGCCTGATCGATTTCGGTATCCCGGCCCTGGGTGACCGTCCGGTGGACGTGGATCGCGACAAGCGTTTCGGCGCTGCGGATCCGGACGACGACTACGCCCGCAGCGAGGTGTTCTCCTTCACCGCAGGCGTCGATTATCGTCTCAACGATGATTTCACCCTGAGCAACAACAGCCGCTACTACCACTACGACCTGGACCGCAACAACACCCTGGCCGACTCCAGCCCGACGCGTTTCGTCACCGCCCCCAACGGCGAGTTGCTGGTCAAGCTGAACCGCGGCAACGTGCAGCGTAATGAAGACGGCTGGTTCAACCAGACCGAGCTCAAGCACCAGGCGCAACTGGCCGGGATGAACCACAACCTGCTGTACGGTGTGGAGCTTGGCCGCCAGATCAAGGACCAGTCGGTGTTCAGCCAGAACAACGTGGCCCAGGTGCCGGTGTTCCGCGACGCCCTGGTCGATGTACCGTTCCAGGCCAACCGCCAGACTGCCAAAGGCACCACCACCCAGGACACCGCTGGCTTCTACGTGCAGGACCTGATCGAGCTGGCGCCGATGTGGAAGGCACTGGTGGGGGTACGCTACGATGTGTTCGACCAGGAGTATTCCGACGACCTGACCGGCAACGACCTGTCGCGTACCGACACCACCTGGAGCCCGCGCGTCGGCCTGGTGTTCCAACCTGACCAGATCCAGTCCTACTACGTGTCGGTGAGCCGTTCCTACCAGCCATCGTCCGAGGTGTTCGCCCTGAGCACCGGCAATCAGGGGCTGGAGCCGGAAGAAACCACCAACTATGAAGTCGGCGCCAAGTGGGACCTGCTCGACAATCGCCTGTCGGTGACCGCGGCGTTGTTCCGCCTGGAACGCACCAACATGAAAACCACCGACCCGGCCAACCCGGCCAACCTGGTGTTGGCGGGCGAGCAGCGCACGGACGGTTTCGAGGCGACGGTCAGTGGCCAGCTGACGGACAAGTGGCAGGTGTACGGTGGCTTCGCCTTCCTGGATGCGGAAATCACCAAGTCCAACAGCTTCACCAACGGTGTAGCGAACGAAGGCCAGACGCCGACCCTGACCCCGCGCACCAGCGCCAACCTGTGGCTGGTTCGCTCCCTCAACGAAACCTGGCGGGTGGGCATGGGCGCCAACTACGTGGACGAGCGCTACACCGCGCTGGACAACGTGGTGGTGATGCCGTCCTACACCACCGTGGATGCGGCGCTGCTGTACAACCAGCCGAAGTGGGATGCGGCACTGCGCCTGCGTAACGTCTTCGATCGCGACTACTACGCTTCGGCCCACGGTTCGGTCGACCTGATCACCCCGGGCGCGCCACGTACCCTGGAGCTGAGCACCAACTTCCGCTTCTGATCGGTCTGCTGTTTAGCCGCAGCCGCCAGGCAGCGATCGGTCGTGAAACGGCCGTAAACCTGGCCACCTCCGTACATCAGGTACAACGAGGTATCCGGATTGCGAATGCTGCGCAGTCGATCGCAGCCTCGTGCCTCGGCAGCGGCTACGGGAGCAATTGCCTAGCGCTTGCGGCGCCTGCCGGTGATCATCGACAGCGGCAGGTTCTCCTTCAGGCGCAGGCTCTCGATGACCGCTGCGCCGATATGCACGCCTACCAGCGCCAACAAGGTGTTGGCCATGTATTCGTGGATATCGCGCGGCAGGTCTTCGCCCCAGAAGTAGTCGACTTCCTCCAGCAGAAACCCCGTCAGGCCCAGGCCGAACATCAACAGCAGCATCAATACCATCACCAGCGCACCGAGGGGGGAGTGGCCCAGGCGGTGGTAGCTCTCGCCCTTGACCAGCGCCCGCACGTGCTGTTTCAGCCGCGCAGGCGTCGGCCAGAAGTCCGCCCAGCGCGCCGCCGGCGGGCCGACAAAACCCCACAGGACGCGAACCAGGACGATGGCAACCGCGTAGTAGCCCAGCCAGCGGTGCCAGCCGTCACCTTCCTCGGTGAGGAAATAGCCGCCGACAAAGGCCACCACCAGCGACCAGTGGCAGAACCGCACCAGGGGGTCCCAGAGGCGCAGGGTGTCGCCGCTCAATTCAGTAGGCTCCCCCTTTGTCTTGCACTTCTTCTTTCACTTTCTTGCCGGTGACCGGGTCGAAGTAGATCTCGACCTTGCGCTTGTCCTTGTCCCAACCATAGATCTCGTAGCAGTTGCCATCGGTGACCTTGAACTTCTTGATGTCGTAGCCCTGTTTTTTCAGGTCTTCCTGGAAGGCTGTCTGGTCTTGCCACTGGGCCTTGTCGGCCTTGGTGCATTCGGTCTTGGCCAGTGCCAGGGGGCTGGCAACCAGCAGTGCGACAAGCAGAAGGTTACGCATGACGAGTCCTCATAGTGTGGGTACAGGGGGCATATACCTGCGGATCCAGATTGAGCTTATGCCAGGGTTGGCGAGTGCGCGAATGCGTCGTCGACTACTTCGATCCAATGCCTGACCGGCGTTCGCCCGGCGCCATCGAGATGGACCTGGCAGCCGATGTTGGCGGTGACGATCAGGTCGGGATGGCCGCTTTCAAGGGCATCGAGGCGGTTGTCACGCAACTGCCGGGCCAGCGTCGGCTGGGTCAGTGAGTAAGTGCCGGCCGATCCGCAGCACAGGTGACCGTCGGGCACGGCGCTGAGGGAGAAACCCAGGCGCCTGAGCACCGACTCGACTGCACCGCCAAGCTTGAGGGCGTGTTGCAGGGTGCAGGGGCAGTGCACGGCCAGCAGTCGGTCGCTACGACAGCTCAGTTGTTCCAGGGGCGCGGCGGCAATCATTTGCACCAGGTCCCTGGCCAGTTCGCTGACACGCCGGGCCCTGGCGCCGTAGGCCGGATCGTGCTGCAACAGTTTGCCGTAGTCCTGGATAAAGGCCCCGCAGCCGCTGGCGGTGATGACGATGGCTTCGGCCCCGGCCTCGATGGCCGGCCACCAGGCGTCGATGTTGTGGCGGGCACGCTGCAGTCCTGCCTGCTGGGCGTCCAGGTGATAGTCGACCGCGCCACAGCAAGCGGCCTCGGCAGCCGGGGTAACGCTGATGCCCAGGCGATCGAGGACCCGGGCGGCCGCGGCATTGGTGTTGGGCGACAGCCCCGGTTGCACGCAGCCTTCGAGCATCAGCACGCGCCGCGCATGACGCAGCGGCGGGCGGGGCCGGGCGATTCTGGTCGAGTGGGGCAGTTCGGCCTTGAGCGGGGCAGGCAGCAGCGGCTCGACCGTACGCCCCAGCCAGACCAGCCGGCTGAAGGTCGCCGGCCGCGCCGCGAGCTGGCGCAGGCCGCTGCGCAGGGCCCGTTGCAGGGGCGGGCGGGGCACGGCCTGGTCGACCACGGCGCGACCGATGTCCAGCAGGTTGTGGTAGTCGACGCCGGACGGGCAGGTGGTTTCGCAGTTGCGGCAGGACAGGCAGCGGTCCAGGTGCAGCTGGGTGCTGGCCGTGGGGGGATGGCCTTCGAGCACCTGCTTGATCAGGTAGATGCGTCCGCGCGGGCCGTCCAGCTCGTCGCCGAGCAACTGGTAGGTCGGGCAGGTGGCGTTGCAGAACCCGCAGTGCACACAGGTACGCAGGATACTTTCGGCTTCCTCGGCGCGGGGCAGGCGTTTGGCGGCATCGCTGAGGAGGGTTTGCATGGGTCAGAACTCCGCGTACATCCGGCCGGGGTTGAAGATTCCTTGCGGGTCGAGGCGCTGTTTGAGTTGCTGGTGGTAGCGCAGCAGCAACGGCGGCAGCGGCTGGAAGGGGCTGTCGGTGCAACCGGGGCTGTAGCAGGTGGCATGTCCGCCGAGACGGCTGGCGCTGGTGCGGATCTGCTCGGGGCTGGTATCGGATTTGAGCCAGCGCTGCGCACCCGCCCAGTCCAGCAATTGCGCGCCGGGCAGGTCGAGCAGGGGGCTGTTGTCGGGCAGGGACAGGCGCCAGAGTGGACGCGGGTCGTGGAAGAACGCCAGGCGCCGATGGTTAAGGTCCTGCCACCAGCCGGCGGCGAAATCCTCGCCGCCCAGGCGTTCGCGAAAGGCCAGCACCGAGCCTTCGCCGCCTTCAAGACGCAGGCGCAGTTGTTCACCGTCGTGACAGGCGGCACTGATGGGCAGCGCCTGCTGGCGCCAGTGCGCCAGCTGCTGCAAGGCCTGGCCGCTGTCCAGCGCCAGGGCGACATGGGCCTGGCAGCGAGGCTTGGGCAGCACCTTGAGCGAGACCTCGCTGATCAGCCCAAGGCACCCGAAGCTGCCGGCCATCAGTCGCGACAGGTCGTAGCCGGCAACGTTCTTCATCACCTCGCCGCCAAAACGCAGGTGCTTGCCCAGGCCTGTGATCACCCGGGTGCCGAGGACGAAGTCGCGCACCGAGCCGGCCCAGGGCCGCCGCGGCCCGGACAAGCCGGCTGCGACCAGGCCGCCGAGGGTTGCGCCATCGTCGCCGTGGGGCGGCTCGCACGGCAGCATCTGCCCGGCGTCGTCCAGGGCAACGATGATATCGCGCAGGGGCGTGCCGGCACGGGCGGTGATCACCAGTTCCGAGGGATCATGGTTGACGATGCCGCAGTGGCTGCGGGTGTCGAGGACTTCTCCCTGTTGCGGGCGACCCAGCCAGGCCTTGCTGGCGCCACCGCGAATCTGCAGCGCGGTGCCCCGGGCGCGCGCCTGGTTGACCTGTTCCAGCAGCTCGGCGCTGGCATCCTGGTCTGCGTACGCCATCAGAAACGCTCCAGGTCGGGAAAGGGCAACTGGCCGACGTGCACATGCATGGCACCGAATTCGGCGCAGCGGTGCAGGGTCGGGATGTTCTTGCCGGGGTTGAGCAGGCCCAGCGGATCGAAGGCAGCCTTGACTGCGTGGAACAGGGTCAGCTCGTCGCTGTTGAACTGGGCGCACATCTGGTTGATCTTCTCCCGTCCGACCCCGTGCTCGCCGGTGATGCTGCCGCCGACCCTCACGCACAGTTCGAGGATCTCGCCGCCGAAGGCCTCGGCGCGTTCCAGTTCTCCGGGCTGGTTGGCATCGAAGAGGATCAGCGGGTGCATGTTGCCGTCACCGGCATGGAAGACGTTGGCGACCCGTAACCGGTATTTGCCCGACAGTTCGGCGATGGCGCGCAGCACATGGGGCAATTCACGGCGGGGAATGGTGCCGTCCATGCAGTAGTAGTCCGCCGAGATGCGCCCGACGGCGGGAAAGGCATTCTTGCGACCGGCCCAGAACCTGACCCGTTCGGCTTCGTCCCGGGCCTGACGCACGTCGCTGGCACCAGCCTGTTGCAGCACCTCGCGGACCCGTTCGCAATCGTCGTGGACATCGGCCTCGACGCCATCGAGTTCGCACAGCAGTATCGCCTGGGCGTCGACCGGGTAGCCGGCATGGATGAAGTCTTCGGCGGCGCGGATGGCCAGGTTGTCCATCATTTCCAGTCCGGCGGGGATGATCCCGGCCCTGATGATCGCGGCCACGGCAGCGCCGGCCTGTTCCACCGCATCGAAACTGGCCAGCAGCACTTTGGCCAGCGGCGGGCGCGGCAGCAACCTGACCGTGACTTCGGTGATCACCCCGAGCATGCCTTCGGAACCGGTGAACAGCGCCAGCAGGTCGAAGCCCGGGGCGTCGAGGCTGTCGGCGCCCAGGGTCAGGCACTGGCCCTCGACGGTGAGGATCTGCACCTTAAGCAGGTTGTGCACGGTCAGACCGTACTTGAGGCAGTGCACGCCACCGGCGTTTTCCGCGACATTGCCGCCGATGGAGCAGGCGATCTGCGAAGAGGGATCGGGGGCGTAGTACAAGCCATAAGGGGCCGCCGCCTGGGAGATGGCCAGGTTGCGCACCCCAGGCTGCACCCGGGCGGTACGTGCGACCGGGTCGATCTCCAGAATCCGGTTGAAGCGCGCCATCACCAGCAACACGCCCTGGGCCAGGGGCAAGGCGCCGCCGGAAAGGCCGGTGCCGGCGCCGCGGGTGACCACCGGCACCTGGCGTTGATGGCAGAGGGCGAGGATGGCCTGGACCTGCTCGATACGCCGGGGCAGCACCACCAGCAGGGGCGTGGTGCGGTAGGCCGACAGGCCGTCGCATTCGTAGGGCTTGAGGTCTTCTTCGCTGATCAGGATGTCCAGGTCCGGCAGTTGCGCGCGCAGTGCCTGCAGCAGGGCCTGCTTGTCGACGGCCGGCAGGGGGCCGTCGAGGAGTTCATCGTAGAGGATGTTCATGGGCGCGCCGGATCCTGCGGACATTCGACCAGCAGCGGCTGTGCCTGGCTGGTTCGAACCCGGGATCCTGGCAAGGGCACCGATGCCTAGCGGAAACGGGGCAGGGGGCGGTCGATCCTGAGCGAGGTCAGGGTCTTCTTGACCAGTGCTTCGTCGGCTTCCACGGCCTTGAGGCTGGCGCGGATCTTGCCGGCAGCTGGCAGGTCACCCTGGCGGTCGATCCAGTCGGCAATTTCCTTGCAGGCGCTGGCCAGCGTGGTTTGCCGGTGGTCGATCAGGGTCAGCAGCGTGGTGATCTCTTTGTCGGACATGGCAGGTTCCTCCCTTCAGCGCCTTCAGTGTAGCAGTGCCCGGCAAAACTGCCGTGGCGGTGGTGCGGTTGTGACAGGCCCGGCCCTGACGTACTATCCTTGCCAGCAAGCGCTACCCCGCATACTTATAACCAATTCCTCAGCGTACACGCTTCCACCCAGGCCCGACGGGCGTGGGTGCTTCAGGCTGGGCGCCGGATTGCGCCCGGCGACTGCAATCGATCCGGAGCAACACGCTACCCATGAATACCCCCGTTCAAGCGCGAGCCGGCAGCTGGCTCAGTGTGATCGCCCTGGCCCTGGCGGCCTTTATCTTCAACACCACCGAGTTCGTGCCGGTGGCGCTGCTCAGTGACATCGGCGCCAGCTTCCAGATGTCCACTGCCCAGGTCGGGCTGATGCTGACCATCTATGCCTGGGTGGTGGCCCTGGCCTCGCTGCCGATGATGCTGCTCACCCGCAACATCGAGCGGCGCCGGTTGCTGATCATCGTCTTTGTGCTGTTCATCCTGAGCCACCTGCTGTCGGGCGTGGCGCAGAGCTTCGGCATGCTGTTGCTCAGCCGTATCGGCATCGCCCTGGCCCATGCGGTGTTCTGGGCCATTACCGCGTCGCTGGCGGTGCGGGTGGCACCGCCGGGGCAGCAGGCCAAGGCGCTCGGGCTGCTGGCCACCGGGACTACCCTGGCCATGGTCATGGGCATTCCCCTGGGCCGGGTGGTGGGCGAGGCACTGGGCTGGCGCACGACCTTCCTGGCGATTGCCGGGGTAGCCCTGGCGACCTTGATCTGCCTGGTCAAGTCGCTGCCGTTGCTGCCCAGCCAGAACTCCGGCTCGTTGCGCAGCGTGCCGGTGTTGTTCAAGCGTCCGGCGTTGGTGGTTGTGTATGTGCTGGTGGCCCTGGTGATCGCCGCACAGTTCACCGCCTACAGCTACATCGAGCCCTTTGCCCTGAACGTCGCGCAGATTGGCGGTGAGCGCACCACCTTGTTGCTGTTGCTGTTCGGTGGCGCCGGGGTGTTCGGGTCGGTGCTGTTCAGCCGCTACAGCGAGCGCTTCCCCAGTGGCTTCCTGATCGCGGCCATCGCGATGTTGGCGGCGTGTTTGCTGCTGTTGTTGCCGTTGTCGGCTGACTTCCGCCTGCTGGGTACCCTGAGCGTGTTCTGGGGTATTGCGATCATGTGCTTCAGCCTGGCGTTGCAGTCCAGGGTGCTGATCCTGGCCTCGGATGCCACCGATGTGGCCATGGCGATGTTTTCCGGGATCTATAACATCGGCATCGGTGCCGGGGCGTTGATCGGCAGCCTGGTGAGCACCCATGCGGGGCTGGAGGATATCGGCCTGGTCGGGGGGGCGCTGGCGCTGGCGGGGCTGCTGTTGTGCGCGGTGGCGACGTACCGCTTTGCCCGGGTGCCTGTTGTCGATCGGCCTTGATACCGTGGGCACATGCAGAAACGATCGCCGGCGTTGCCGGCTCTCACAGGGCTTCGGCAAACACCGCCCCCTGTAGGCGCTGGCGAAGCCTGCGATCGACTGCGCAGCCTGGCGCCAGCGGCTACAAGCTGCGCAGCTCGCGTTCGTCGAAGTACTGTTGCAGCACCTGTGCCCCGGCATTGCTCCAGGCCAGGGCGATGTAGCTGTCCGGGCGCAGCAGGTACACCGCATCGCGCATCAGCCCGGCCGCCTCGTGGGCGTCGCTCCAGGTGAAGACGTCCACCGGAATGCCGCGCTCGCCACACCACTTCACCAGGTCCGCACCGACTGCGCCGTAGACCTGCACCTGCCAGCACATCCGGTTCAGGCCACTGAAATTGTCGCGTCCGCCCTCGGCCACCCAGGGCAGGCGATCGCCGCCTTGCACATGACCCGCACTGCCGACGCTCAAGGGCATGTCGCGGTAGTTGAGGGTGATCTGCGAAACCGTGCGAAAGAGAAACTCGCGGGCTGAGCGAAACGCCGCCACCCGCGGGATCAGCAGTGGCGCCAGGCGGGTGCGCAGCAATGTGGCCAGGCGACCGTCGGCGGTGATGAAGTTGAACACCTGGTCGGTGGTCGCCACCAGGCGCCGGGCAAAGGCGCTGCGCTCGATGCCATAAGTCTCCAGCAGGCTGTCGCGGGCCCGGCCGCGCAGTACGCTGGCGAGTTTCCAGGCCAGGTTGATGGCATCGCCGATGCCGGTGTTCATGCCCTGGCCGCCGGCCGGGCTGTGTACATGGGCGGCGTCGCCAAGGAGGAAGGCGCGCTGGCGGCCGAACTGCTCGGCAACCCGGTGATGCACGCGGTAGGTGGAAAACCAGTTGACCTGTTCCACCTGCACCTTGAGGTGGCTCATGGCGCGCTGGCTGACATCCTCGAAACGCAACTGGTCGGGGTGCTCGGCGCGTTCGTCGCGCACCGTGCCGATCAGCCGTGCCCGGCCACTGCCGGCCAGGGGGAAGACTGCCAGGAAGTCCGCCTCGTCCAGGTCCACATGCAGTTCGCCGTTGAGCGCCGGCCCCGAAGCCTGGACGTCGGCGACATAGAACACCTGCTGGTAGGTGCCGCCGGGAAAACCGATGTCCAGCGCCTTGCGCACGGTCGAGCGGGCGCCATCACAACCGGCGATGTAGGCGGCATCGCAGCGCTCCTCCAGGCCGCCGGCATGGCGCAACTGGGCACTGATGCCTTGTCCATCCTGGTTGAAGCCCAGCAGCTCGGTCTGCCGTTCCACCTCGACACCGAAGGTTTGCAGGCGATCGATCAGCAGTTGCTCGTGCTCATCCTGGGGGTAGATGTGCAGGAAGGGGTAGGGCGTAAGGTCGGCACCGATGGCGCTGAAGGGCAGGCGCGCCGCCGCTTCTCCCTTGACCCAGAGGTTGGCGGCCGGTACCCGGTGGCCGCGCTCGATGACCGCCGCAGTCAGGTCGAGCTGGCGGTACAGCTCCAGGGTCCGGGCCTGTACGGCCAGGGCCCGGGAGGTGGTGCCGGGGCCGGCGGTGCGGTCGATGATGCGAACCCTGACGCCCAGTTTGCTCAGCCACAAGGCCAGCACCAGCCCGGTGGGGCCGGCGCCAACGATCAGTACCTCACAGCCTTTCATCGCACGCGCTCCTCAGCGCTGGGCGAACGCCAGGTTCAGGCCCAGGCCGGCGAAAGATGCAGCAAAACTGCGGCGCAACCAGTCCTGTACCCGCGGCGAGTCGATCACCGCGCGACGCAGCAGGTTGGCCAGCAGGCCGTACAACACGAACACCACGAAGGTCATGAGCATGAACACCGCGCTCAGGCTGAGCATCTGCGCGGTCACCGAGCCGCCCTGGGCGTTGATGAACTGGGGCAGGAAGGCCAGGAAGAACAGGGTCAGCTTGGGGTTGAGGATGTTCAACAGGCAGGCGCGCAGGATCAGGCTGCCGGCACTGCCGACCCGGGTGCTGTCGTCCACCGCGAACGCCGAGCGGTCGCGCCAGGTGGCATAGGCCAGGTACAGCAGGTAGGCGACACCGGCGAATTTCAGGCCCTGGAAGGCCAGGGCGCTGGTGTGCAGGATCGCCGACAGGCCGAGGATCGAGGCCAGCAGGTGAGGAACGATCCCCGCCGTGCAGCCCAGCGCCGTGTAAAGGCTGGCACGTTTGCCGGCCACCAGGGCGGTGGAAATGGTCAGGATCACGCCGCTGCCGGGTATCAGCACGACGATCAGGGCGGTGATCAGAAAGTCCAGGCTCGGCATTGTGTTGCGCTCCATGCGGTCAGGGTGGTTGAACATGCCCGGCGAATGGCCTGCGCGCCCGCACCGGCTCGACGTCGTGCTCGCTGATCAGAATAGCGTACTGCCAGGGGCCGATCTTGTCCTGATGACCATGTGCCTTTTTTGGGTGGTACATATCAGGAAATAAACTAATGTTTGTCGGTAAGTTTAAATGGTCGGATTTATATCAACTCTGGTTATTAGGGGTCGAGTTGAATATATAATGATAATCATTCGATCCGTACTTCAAGTAAACGAACGGTCCTTGCGTAACCCGTGATGTGTTCTAGGATCCAATTATGGTGTATGAAGTGGATCCGCTCAGGTCCTGTCGGCAGATAAGTGTAAATCCGGCGTTACAGTATGTCGGGCGGGATTGTTATGTTATAAATTCTGCTCGCAGGTGAGGGTTGTCTGCTTTTTGAATTTTTGATAGTAACCTTGTCGTGGCCTTTGGTTCGTCCGGCGTGCATAGAGGGCCTGGTGGTAGTTAAGCGTTCATCGGGTGAGGTGTCAAAGTGTCAAGTGCATGAGGGTTCGATTTTATAAGTACCTTAAGCCGTACTGGTACTTGCTGCCGGAGCAGGTCGGGAGACCGGATCATGGACAATGAGCAAGAGTTACTCGAACGGCTACGCAATGGTGATGCTCATGCACTGGAGAGTTTGATAAGGATTCATCACGCGTTTCTTATCACTATTGCAATTCCCCTGGTGGGGCCAGATGCTGCAAATGATGTCGCCCAGGAAACCTGGCTGAAAGCTGTCGCTGCCGTGGGAACATTCGAGGGACGTTCAAAGTTTCGGACATGGTTGGCAAGAATTGCCATTAATGAAGCGCTTTCGATAAGACGCAAGCAAGGTCGCGAGCGGTCATTGGAGGGGTGGGATGTCGATCACCGTTCGCCGATCCTATCGCGCTTCGATGACGAGGGTGCCTGGGCGTCACCGCCCAGGCAATGGCACCATGACAGCCCGGAGGAACTGCTGGCAGAAGTTGAACTGCACGCCTGCATACGTAAGCACCTCTACGAACTTCCCAGTGCCCAGCGAAGTGTGGTCATCATGCGTGAACTTGCAGGGCTTGAATACAAGGAGATCGCCGATGCCCTGGGACTGACCGAGGGAAATGTCCGTGTGCTGTTGCACCGCGCCCGGCAACGTATGCAACTTATGCTCAGTCATTTTCAAGAGGACGGGAAATGCTGAATTGTCGCGATATTTCAGAATTGGCTTCTGAGTTCATTGACGGGACCCTGGATCTAACAGATCGTCATGGGGTGTTTATTCATTTGCGACAATGCATGGACTGTAGTTTGTATATCAGCCAGCTGGAACTCACCTCCCGGGTGCTGCAACGGCTGCGTGTTCAGGAACACCGGGTCGACAGTCAAGCGATACTCGAGAGCATCCTAGGGCACATCCCTGTGCGATAGGTGCTAGGCATGCTGGCGGTCCGCGTCGGGGGTCAATGGGCGCTCCGGTATTCCTCTCTGTCTCTGATGATCGGAGAGGTCAACCGGGGGTCTGGTTTCTGGGTGGGTGGCAGTGCTTCCTGCATCGTGTTGACGCCGGAGGCAGTAGGCTGCTCCTTGATCATTTGTACATATTGTTCGCTGGAATCCTGACTGATTTGACTCCTTGCCACTGCATTTTGCTGGTGATAGTCGAGTAATCGATTGCTGCCGTCTTCAGCCTGTGTCGCAGTCATGGCCATCATTGCTGCCGCAGCTGCAACCACGACTGACATCTTCATTATCAGTTTCATGGTGGTTTCCTCAGGAGGCGCGGGGCTTGAGGTGTGCCTTTTATAGATGCAGGAGGATCAGGGTTTGTTACAGCTCATCGGACTGATGGGGCATATCCCGAATGTCCGACGGACGTACCTTGCTTGTTGGTATGCCATACCTTAAGGTGCGAACCGTCTTAGGCGTCCCCCTTGTAGGAACCATTTATTATTAAGTGAGGTACTGCTTGATAAAACTGAATATCCTTAATTCCAAAACGTTTGGACGACAACTGAAACAAGTATCCGTTTTGTTGCTCGGTTGGGGGATGTTGTGGGGAAGCGCCATCGCCAAGCCACTTTCAGCCGACATTCAACCGCCCCAGGAAGGCGTTCAGCGCGTTAGCGACTGGCGTGCCTTGATTGCCGACTCGAGCGAACTCTCCGACCGCGAGAAACTTCAGCGGGTGAACGAGTTTTTCAACCGTACGATTCGTTACGGCGAAGATATCGATGTATGGCAGCAAGCCGACTACTGGGCATCACCCATGGAAACCCTGGAAAAGGGACGGGGTGATTGTGAGGACTTTGCCCTGGCGAAGTACTTCACCTTGCGTTTGCTGGGCGTTCCTGAACGCAGCCTGCGTGTCGTTTATGCAACCCAGACGTCGACACAGCAAGCGCATATGGTTCTCGGTTACTGGCAGAACGCAGACGCCGATCCGTTGCTGCTGGACAACCTCGGCAATGACATTCGTTCAAGTGCGCAACGCAGTGATTTGAATGTAAAATTTGCTTTTGACGAGACCGGGTTATATGCCTTCGATCACGCCCGGTTCAAACCTGTCGGTAATGTCGGACAGTTGCCTGACTGGTTGCCGCTGGTTAAAAGAGCAAAGCGTGAAGAGTCGGATTTGATGAACCGCGATGAGGACAGTATCTCGTCAGGACTTATGCTTTCGGCTGCGCGGTCGGCATACAAAAGATACTGAGTCATATCGTCTTGGGGTGATTGGAATACCCAATTGCCCCAGGGCTGCTGCGCAGCCCATCGCCGGCTTCGCCAGCTCCCACAGATGTCTTCGCTGTGTCAGTGCCTCTGAGGGAGCAACTGTCTTGATTGCCTGATGGTGTAGCCGCTGCCGCCAGGCTGCGATCGGTCGCGAAGCGACCGTAAATCCTGGCGACTTCAGCCTGGCAGGTACAATGAGGTGACCGTGTTGCGACTGCTGCGCAGTCGATCGCAGCCTCGTTCCTCGGCAGCGGCTACCCCGGAAACAGATACGGGCTGACCCCGCTACGCCCATACCCCTCGCGTTCCACCTCGGCATCCAGCGCCAGGCTGGCAAGGTCATCGGCCAGCACGTCCTGGTCTCGATCCCGCTCCGGATAGAACACTTTCAGGTAGCTGTGACACTCATTGCAGCTTTCGGCCTTGATCGCCGCGTCCTGCCGGTCCAGCGACCAGTAGTCCAGCGCGCCGGTGGCTTCGCAGTTGCTGCACTTGAGCCGGACCATGTGCCAGCGGCACTCGCACAGACCGCACTGCAGGTAACGCAGGCCCGCCTGGGCGCCGGTCATGACCACGCTGGCCACCGGCGCGCTGGCGCACACCGGGCAGTGTTGGCGCTGCTCACCGAGATGGGCCCTGGCGCCGGCCGGCAAGGCACTGGCCAGTTGGGTGAAGTACAGCGACAAGGCCGCCCAGAGGAACAGCGCCTGACCACTGTCGACCTGCTCATGCTCACCCGCCAGCAAGGCGCCGGCCAGCACTTCCAGCTCCGTCGATGTGTACCGGCGCAAGGTCTCCAGGGTACTGCGCACCGTCGCATTGGCCTCGGGGTAAAGCTGATCGACCAGCGCTTGCAGTACCTGTTGCCAGTAGGGGGCACGCGGGTAGTCAGTGCTCGCCAGCGGTGCTTGCTCGCGGCCAAGGCGCTCACTCAACCCCGCCACTTGCTCTGCCGGCAATGGCATTCGATCCAGCAACTGTTGCTGCGCCCCGGCGATACGCGCACAAAAGCCCAGGTAGTCGCCCATGGCATGCCCCTGGGCCAGTTGCATCAAGCGCAAGGCGCGCTTGGCGTAGCGATCCTTGAGCGCAGGCAGCAGCACCGGCACGATCTCGTTGATCCCGCCCGTGGGCGTCTGCACCGGGGTCATCTGGATACTCATGGCTGGCTCCCCGGTTTGTCCTGCTTGCTGATCTGCCGGTACCAGCGATCATGGTGGGTTTTCGCCCAGGCGCGGCTGACGTAGCCGGTGAGCATGCCGCGAATCGAGCCTTTGACCCAGAACGCCAGGTAGGCATGGCCGATGATCAGCAGGATCAGGGCGATGCCGGCGATCGCATGCAGCAGCAGGCCGATGCGGATGGTGGGGATACTGAACAGCGGGGCGAACCAGGGCCGCCAGATCACCACGCCGCTGATCAGCAACAGGGTGATCAGGCCCATGATGCCCCAGAACAGCACCTTCTGCCCGGCGTTGTACTTGCCGATGTCGAGCGCCGGGTCATGCTTGCCGGCCAGCACCTGCCTGACGTTCTTGAACCACTGCACATCCTCGCGCTCAGGCAGGTTGTAGCGCACGAAACGCACGAACAGGAACATCAGCAGCACGAACACCACGACCCCGAAGAACGGATGAAGGATGCGCGCCAGCTGCGGGGTGCCGAACACCGCGTTGAGGCCATTGAACGACGGGAAGAACCACGACAGCCCCGACAGTGCCACGGCGAAGAAGCAGATCACCATGAACCAGTGGCAGGCGCGGTCGATGAAGCGGGTGCGCAGGATCAGTTTGTCGGTGTTCATGCGTGGGTCTCCTCGTCGCGTTTCTCGTCCTGTTCGTCGACTTCGTTGGGGCCTACGCCGATGTAGTGGAACAGGGTTCCGGCCAGGGTCGCGAAGAAGGCCGCCGCGGCCACCGGCTTGAGCCAGCCCTTCCAGCCATGGATGGCGCTGCTGATGCGCGGGTCGGTGGGCAGCTTGTGGTACAGCTGCGGTTTGTCGGCATGCTGCAGTACATAGACCACATGGGTACCGCCCACGCCCTGCGGGTCGTAGATACCGGCGCCGGCAAAGCCCCGGCCCTGCAGTTCGGTGACCCGCTCACTGGCCTGGTGCAGCATGTCCTGCTTGCTGCCGAAGTTGATCGCGCCGGTGGGGCAGGTCTTGACGCAGGCCGGTTCCTGGCCCACTGAAACCCGGTCCACGCACAGGGTGCATTTGTAGGCCTTGTTGTCCTTCTGGCTGATGCGCGGCACATCGAACGGGCAACCGGCGATGCAGTAGCCGCAGCCGATGCAGTGCTCGGACTGGAAGTCGACGATGCCGTTGGCGTACTGGATGATCGCGCCTGGCTGCGGGCAGGCTTTCAGGCAGCCGGGATCGGCGCAATGCATGCAGCCGTCCTTGCGGATCAACCATTCGAGCTTGCCGCTTTCGTCCTCGACTTCATCGAAGCGCATCAGTGTCCAGGTGTCGGCCGAGAGGTCGGCCGGGTTGTCGTAGACGCCGACGTTGTGGCCGACCTCGTCACGCAGGTCGTTCCACTCGTTGCACGCCACCTGGCAGGCCTTGCAGCCGATACAGATGCTGACGTCGATCAGTTTGGCCACTTCGGCCTGGTGATCGCGGGCCTGGGGCGTCGGGGTCAGCACGTTGGTCGCCGAGCGGCGGACGATGTCTTGGGATTGCATGGACATGGTTTCGCCCCTCAGACCTTTTCAATGTTCACGAGAAACGCCTTGTACTCCGGCGTCTGGGTATTGGAATCGCCCACCCCCGGGGTCAGGGTGTTGGCCAGGAAACCCTTGCGGGTCGCCCCTTCGTACCCCCAGTGGCAGGGGATGCCGATGGTGTCGACGGCCTGGCCATCGACGGTGAGGCGACGGATGCGCTTGGTCACCACGGCCTTGGCCTTGATGTAGCCGCGCTTGGTGCTGACCTTGACGGTGTCGCCCTGGACGATGCCCTTGTCGGCCGCCAGCTTCTCGCCGATCTCGATGAACTGCTCGGGCTGGATGATGGCGTTCAGGCGCGCATGCTTGGTCCAGTGGCGGAACAGCTCGGTGATCGAGTAGGTGGTCGCCACATAGGGGAACTCCTCGCGGCTGCCCATGCGCTGGCGGTCGTGTTCGTACAGGCGCGCAGTGGGGCTGTAGGTCACCTGCGGGTGCAGCGGGTTGTGCGCCAGCGGACTTTCGGTCGGCTCGTAGTGCTCCGGGAACGGGCCATCGTTCATGGCGCCCACCGAGAACAGCCGGCCCAGGCCTTCAGGCAGCATGATGAACGGGTTGACCTTGCCGCCCGGCGCGGCAGTGACGGCAAAGTCGGGCACGTCGATGCCGCTCCAGCGCGTGCCGTCCCAGCCGATCAGCTTGCGCTTCGGGTCCCAGGGCTGGCCCTGGGGGTCGGCGGAGGCGCGGTTGTAGAGGATGCGCCGGTTCTGCGGCCAGGCCCAGGCCCAGCCCGGGGTACAACCCAGGCCGCTGTCGGCGTTGTCGCGGCGGGCCATCTGGTTGCCCTGTTCGGTCCAGGAACCGGCGAAGATCCAGTTGAAGCACTGGGTGCTGCCGTCGTCGCGCAATTGCGAGAAGTCGTTGAGCAGCTGGCCCTTGCGCAGGATCAGGTTGCCTTGCTCGTCGTGCAGGTCGGCCAGGGCACGACCGTTGGACTCCTTGGCCACTTCTTCAGGCTTGGGATCGAAGGGGTCGGCGTAGTCCCAGGCCATGTTGAGGATTGGCGCCGGGTTGGCCCCGCCTTCGGCGGCGTACAGCTCGCGCAGCTTCATGAACAGGTGACCGAGGATCTTGCCATCGTGCCAGGCCTCGCCGGGCGGCGCGGCGCCGGCCCAGTGCCATTGCAGCCAGCGTCCGGAGTTGACGATCGAGCCGTCTTCCTCGGCAAAGCAGGAGGAGGGCAGGCGGAACACTTCGGTCTGGATCGCTGCGGTGTCGACATCGTGCTGCTCGCCGTGGTTCTGCCAGAAGCTCGAGGTCTCGGTGGCCAGCGGGTCGATGATCACCAGGAACTTGAGCCTGGCCAGCGCCGCCTGGGCCTTGTTCTTGTCGGGGAAGGCGGCGATCGGGTTGAAACCCTGGGCGATGTAGCCGTTGACCTTGCCTTCGTACATGCGGTTGCTGAAGTTGAGCACGTCGTAGCTGTCGTCCCACTTGGGCAGCCAGTCGAAGCCCCAGTCGTTCTCCCGGGTGGCCTTGTCGCCCCAGAGGCTCTTCATCAGGCTGACGAAGAATTTCGGCGTGTGCTTGTAGTAGTTGACCTGGTCTTCGAGCAGCGCGGTCGGCGTGGTCTGCTTGAGGTAGGTGGCAAGCGTGGTTTGCTCGTCGGACGGCAGGTTCATGTAGCCGGGCAGGCGCAGCGACAGCAGGCCCAGGTCGGTGTAGCCCTGGATGTTGGAGTGGCCGCGCAGGGCGTTGACTCCGCCACCGGCCATGCCGATGTTGCCCAGCAGCAGCTGGATCATGCCCGAGCCACGGATCATCTGCGCGCCGTTGGTGTGGTGGGTCCAGCCCAGGGCGTAGAGGAAGGTGGCGGTCTTGTCCGGGACGCTGGTGGCGCCGAGGATGGCGCAGATCTGCAGGAAGTCGTCCTTGGGAGTGCCGCAGACGCTGGTGACCATCTCCGGGGTGTAGCGGCTGACGTGGGCCTTGAGCAGGTTCCACACGCAGCGCGGGTGCTGCAGGCTCAGGTCGCGTCTGGCGTAGCCCTTTTCGTCGAGCTCGTAGGTCCAGGAACTGCGGTCGTAGCTGCGCTTGCTGGCGTCATAGCCGCTGAACAGGCCGTCGTCGAAGTGGTAGTCCTCGCGCACGATCAGGCTGGCGTTGGTGTAGTGGCGCACATACTCGTGCTGGACCTTGTCATGGCTGATCAGGTAGTTGACCACGCCCATCAGGAAGGTCACGTCGGAGCCGGCGCGGATCGGCGAGTAGATGTCGGCCACCGCGGCGCTGCGGTTGAAGCGAGGGTCGACGACGATGACCTTGGCACCGTTGCGGATCTTCGCCTCGATCACCCACTTGAAGCCCACCGGGTGCGCTTCGGCCGGGTTGCCGCCCATGATCAGCACCACGTTGGCGTTCTTGATGTCGACCCAGTTGTTGGTCATGGCGCCACGGCCGAAGGTCGGGGCCAGGGCCGACACAGTCGGTGCGTGACAGACCCGTGCCTGGCTGTCGGTGCCGAGGATCCCCAGGGCGCGGGTGAAGCGCTGGTCCAGCGAGCCGGTTTCGCTGCTGGCGGCCGAGGAGCAGAGCATGCCGGTGCTCAGCCAGCGGTTGACGGTGGTGCCCTTGGCGTTTTTCTCGATGAAGTTGGCGTCGCGGTCGTCCTTCATCAGCCGGGCGATGCGCTCGATGGCGTGCTCCCAGCTGATGCGCTGCCAAGTGTCCGAGCCCGGCGCGCGGTACTCGGGGTACAACAGGCGCTGTTCGCTGTGCACGTAGTCGACCAGGCCCGCGCCCTTGGGGCACAGCGAGCCACGGCTGACCGGATGGTCCGGGTCGCCTTCGATATGGAAGATCCGCGCCTTGGCGTTCTTGGCACCGTCACCCAGGCTGTACATGAGGATCCCGCAGCCCACCGAGCAGTAGGTGCAGTTGTTGCGGGTCTCCTTGGCGCGCAGCAGCTTGTACTGGCGCGACTGGGTGGCCTGGGCCATGCCCGGCGCGAAGCCCAGGGTCGCACAGGTGGCCGTGGCGACACCGGCGGTGCAGAGCTTGAAGAACTGGCGTCTGCCGAGTCCCATGGGTATCTCCTTATTCTGGCGGCTGCACACAGCAGCGGGCATAGGCATGCCCGGCAACAAGGCGTCGCAAGCGCAGTTGGCTGGGGGTGATCACGATTGGAGCAAGGCCCTGTCTGGCGCAGGACTCGGATGACGCGGATGAACGGTAGTGTATTTCCATACGGAAAGTAGGACTAATCAAGCGGGTCGATGGCGCTATCGAGCGGATCTATCGACGGGGCTTACAGGCCCGTAATCCTTGGGGGGGAGAGCCGAACAGCCTGGAGGCCTTTCGACTAAAGTTGTAGGCTTTATATTCTCAAAAGGTATAATTAAGTAATTATATATTCTTTTTAATTTTATTGGTGGCGGGGCACTCTGCATCTCAAGCACTGCGTGGCAGTGCACCCAGGACGAGGAAACAGAGCATGACCATCAAGGCGATCAACGTACGCAATCAGTTCAAGGGCACGGTCAAGGAGATCATCGAAGGGCCGGTGGTGTCGGAAATCGATGTGCAGACTTCCGCCGGAATCGTCACGTCGGTGATCACGACCCGCTCGGTGCATGAGCTGGAACTGCGCATAGGCAGCGAAGTGATTGCCTTCGTCAAATCCACCGAGGTCTCGATCGCCAAGCTATGAGGCGTCGCGCACCAGTTGAAAGCGACACACCTGCCCCCCGCGCAGCATGCATTCCAGATGCTGCACCTTCCCCCCACCCAGGCTGCCGATCAGCGCCAGGTCGAGCTCACAGACTTCAGGGTGAGCTTCGGCCAGCTGATGGAACACGCAGTTGTGGGCGACGATCTGTGCAGTATCACCTGAGCGGAAAAACACTTCGGCTTCGTAGCCGACGTCCTTCATATGCGCAGCGATCTGCGACTCGTCGAGGCGAGTGGCGCTGAGGTCGCTGGCCATTTTCTCGCCCAGGCGGCGCAGCAGGGCGACCAGGGCCTCATGGCCGATCACTTCGGCCACTTCGCTGATCAACAGGTTGGCCAGCAGGTGATAGTGCCGCGGGAACAATTCCCGGCCACGGGTACTGAGCTGATAGAGCTGCTCGGGGCGCCGGCCGGTGGCGCGCAGTCCGCCGCGCACCACCAGATCGTCACGCTCCAGCGCCGCCAGGTGCTGGCGCACCGCCGTGCGGGTCACCGCCAGCTGGCTGGCCAGCTCCTCGATGCTCATGCCCGCGGCCCTGTACAGCAGGGCCGAGAGCAGATCCTGTTGGGTACGTCCCAGGCCTTCGAACATCGCTTGACCTCGCTCAGAACTTGTCCGGGAACTGTTTGACCAGCGCTGCCGTCAGGGCGTCGGCCAGCGCGAGGATATGCTCGCGCATGTGTTTCCAGGTAGTGGCTTCTGCCTTGTAGTCCTTTTTACCCAGTTCGTCGATCTGGGCGATATGGTGCCCACCGTGGGCGGCGAGCAGGGTATTGAGGGTGGCTTCCGGCAAGTAGGGGTTGGCGGTGGCGAGGAACTTGGCCAGGGCCTTGGCGTTGCTGGTCAGGTCGGCTACGGCGGTCTGCTTGTCCTTGGCCGAATTGCCTACGCCGGCATCACTGTACTGCTTGACCGCACCCCAGTGCCCGGCGAGCAACTTGAGCAACTGGTCGGCAGCCGGCTGGCCATAGAGTGGGGCGATGCTGTTGGCGATCGCCGTGGCATTGCTGACCACCTCCTGGCTGGCGACATCGGCTTGCTGGCGATTACCGGCCTGGTTGGCGATGGCGTAGTTGCGGATCCAGAAAATATGCTCCACCCACAAATCGCGCAGGGCCAGTCGGGTGGTCAAGGCAGCGGACTCTGCCGCAGGTGTCGCGGGTTGCGCAGCAGGGCTCAGGACAGGAAATGCACACAACGCCGCCAGCAGCAGCGCAACGAACAATCTGGTCTTCATGGCAGTACCCTCGGAAGGTGAAATAGCCTACAAAACCAATTACAGCATAAAAATATGCCGTTATTGCTCAAGCCGCCGAACGGTCCACCCTGTCGCTTTCAGTTCCCCCAAAGTCGCAATGAACAGATGCAATACCTCCCTCAAACTCCTACCCTGTTGCGAAATATTACAAGGAAGGTCGGGGCTATGCCGTTAAAGGACTTGCTGTTGGCGCTGGTGGTGATCGTTGCCTGGGGCGTGAATTTCGTGGTGATCAAGGTCGGCCTGGACGGCCTGCCGCCGATGTTGCTGGGCGCCTTGCGCTTTGCCCTGGTGGCCTTTCCGGCGGTGTTCCTGATCAAGCGCCCGCAATTGCCGTGGCGCTGGCTGATCGCCTATGGCGTGACCATTTCCCTGGGGCAGTTCGCTTTCCTGTTCCAGGCCATGGGCAGCGGCATGCCGCCGGGCCTGGCGTCGCTGGTGCTGCAATCACAGGCGTTCTTCACCCTGTTTTTCGCTGCGCTGTTCCTGGGCGAACGCCTGCGCGCCGCCAGTGTGCTGGGATTGCTGGTGGCCGCCGGTGGCCTGGCGCTGATCGGTAGCGAGAATGGCGCCAGCGTGCCGCTGCTGGCCTTGATCCTGACCTTGTGCGCCGGGGCCATGTGGGCCCTGGGCAATATCATCACCCGGCGTTTTGGCAAGGTCGACCTGGTGGCCCTGGTGATCTGGGGCGGGTTGATTCCGCCACTGCCGTTCTTCGCCCTGTCCTGGTGGCTGGAAGGACCGGCGCGCATTGAAAGCGCGCTGCTGGGTATCGGCTGGAGTTCGATCCTGGCGCTGGCCTACCTGGCCTTTGTCGCCACCTTGCTGGGCTATAGCCTCTGGAGCCATTTGTTGTCGCGCTACCCGGCCGGCAAGGTGGCGCCGTTTTCGCTGTTGGTGCCGGTGGTGGGCTTGAGCTCGTCGGCGCTGTTGCTGGGCGAGCGCCTGACGCCCACGCAAGGATGGGGGGCGATGCTGGTGATGGCCGGGTTGTTGATCAATGTCTTCGGTCCGCGCCTGCTGGTTGCCCGGGTCGCCGATCAAGAACGCGCCTGACCAGCCACAGGACCAGCAGCGGTGCCAGGGTAAACAGGCCGAACAACCAGGCCGCCGCGTGCCGTGCGCCGTCCACGCCGCCGGGGTCGACCAGCCCGGCGCTGTTGCTGACCACCCCGGCCAGGGCGGCGGCCAGTGCCGTGGCGTAGAGTTGAAGCGTGGTGATCGAGGCCGAGGCCAGGGTTTCTTCGCCCGCGCGTGCGGCGCCCAGCACCCGGCTCATCAGGTGCGGCCAGCCCAGGCCAATGCCCAGCCCGACCCCGGCCAGGGCCAGGCAGTAGCTGAGCAGGCCGGCGACGTTGTCCAGCCACTGCGTTCGAGGTGTCATCAAGGCCAGCGCCGGCAGCGCCAGCAGAATGATTGCCGGCCCCAGGCGCATCAGGCGTTCTGCCGCAGCCCCCGTGCAACCGGCACCGAGCAGGGCGGCCAAGGTCCAGCCGCCGGCCATGGCCGCCGTCATGTAGCCCGCGGCCAGCGGCCCCAGGCCATGGATCCGCTGGAGGAAGTAAGGCACGAAGATCTCGGTGGTCATGGCGCCAATCAACAGGCACATGATCGCGTACAGCACACCCAGGCGATTGCCCAGCGAATAAGCGCCGCCAGGCAACAGGCGGCGTTCGGGGCCCCGATCGCAGCGGGCGACCAGCACGACGAGGGCAAGGCCCATGCCGATGCCGAACAGGTTCCACGACAAGCGTTCGGCCAGGCTGGCAACCGAGAGGGCCAGCACCGAAAGCACGACACCTGCGATCAGGCCATAAGGGGGTGGACCAGGGCAGGCGGTGGGCGCGACATTGCGCTCCAGCTGCCTGCCGACGACCACGGCAAGTGCCGCCACCACCGGCAGCAAGGCCCAGAATGCCCAGCGCCACAGGCCCGCCTGGGCGAACACACCGCCGATGGCCGGGCCGGACAGGGTGGCCATGCCCCACATGCCGGAGATCAGGGCCACGGCCCGGGGCCACAGGCGTTCCTCGAACAGCAGGCGGATCAGTGCGTAGCTCAAGGCAAACAGGGTGCCGCCGCCCAGGCCCTGGACACTGCGTCCGCCCAGCAGCAGTGGCATGTTCGGCGCCAGGGCACAGAGCATCGAGCCCACGGCGAACACCGCCAGCGCCAACAGGAAGGTTGCCCGGGGGCCGAGGCGTTCGAGCAACTGCGCCGACAGGGTCGAGCCGATGATCGACGTTGCCACGAACAGCGTGGTGCTCCATGCATACAGCGCCAGCCCGCCGATATCGGCGATTACCGTCGGCAGGATGGTCGTGACGATATGCACATTGATCGCGTACAGGCCCACGCCGCCGGCCAGGGCGATGGCGTGCAGGGCATTGCGTCCGTGCAGCAGTTCGGCCCAGGACGCACGCGGCGGAGCAGGGGCGGGGGGCATGGGCGCACCTTGCAAGGACACCAGTTGCGGTGGCTGCAAGTCTAGGTGGGCAGGGTCTGTTCGACAAAGCCAGCTGAGCGTGCCGGTTTTGCTACCATCGTCTCTTTTGACCGTACACCGCTTGCGAGCGCAAAGGAGAGCAACATGATCCTCACCACCACCGGCACTGTCGAAGGTCGACAGATCGAAACCTACCTGGACGTGGTCAGCGCCGAATCGGTCCAGGGCATCAACGTGGTACGTGACGTATTCACAAGCTTCCGTGATTTCTTCGGTGGCCGCTCGCAAACCCTGGAGAGCGCCCTGAAAGAAGCGCGTATCCAGGCCACCGACGAGATCAAGGCCCGCGCCCGTGACTTGCGGGCCGATGCCGTGGTGGGGCTGGACTATGAAATCAGCATGCCCTCGGCCCGCGGTGGAATGGTCGTGGTGTTCGTCACCGGTACCGCCGTCAAACTGCGCTAAGGCGGCAGGTGCGACAAAATGGCGCGGCCATTGGTCGGGGTTTCGGCTTTTTGTCCAGGCGGTCCACAACTGACCGGCTAGTCTCAGAATCACTTGGATCGGTATGTTTTCGGGCATTCAACTGTTTGCCGGTACCGAACCGTTGTTGGAGGGAGACAGGGCATGAGCGATTTTTATATCGAAGACAACAGTGACGAATTTCCAATCAACAGCCAGGTACGTTGTGGTCAGGCAGCCTTCCAGCTGGGCTTTGCCCATATGACCCTGGATGATTCGGACCAGATCAAGCCAAGCCACCTGCAGCGCACCAAGAAGGGCCGATTCATGCCCAGGGTTCCTGCGAAAAAGTGAACCGGTTCTCATCACCCCGCCCCTCGTGGCGGGGTTTTTTATGCATTGATTGACCTTGCTCAAGGGTTGCGGATTCGGCGCTCGCCTGAATCGCGCGGCTGTGTCTTACTTGTCCGGCTATCAACAGGGGGTGATCGATGCGTATCAGGGAAGAGACTTACTGGAAGTGGGCTGACCCGCAATTGCACAGCCGCAGCCATGACGAGGTGCTCAGCGACGGCACCAGCATCGACGTGCAGGTCAGGCTGTCACGCACCGGTGCCACGCAGTTGTTCCTCGGCATTTACACCAGTCATGGCAAGGCGATGGTCGAGGAGTACTACGACAACCGGCCGGGCGAAACCATGAGCCGGGCCATGGTCTGGGGCGTGGACCGCGCCCGGGCGTTGCTGACCGGGCTGTTGCCGCTGGAGCAGGCGCCGTTGCGGCGTCAGGCCTGAGCGTGGCGGTTGCGGCTGGCCTGGACAATGCGCTGGGCCGGCACGCGCAACTGGCGCAGCAGGTACTCGGCGAATTCCGCCGAATAGTCCTGCAGGGCGATAGCCTGTTCCATGCAATTCAACCAGATTTCACTGTGGGACTCGTCGATCGGCCATTGGGCATGGAAGGCCGGGATGGCGATCGAGCCATAGCGCTCCTTGAACAATGCCGGGCCACCGAGCCAGCCGCTGAGAAAGCACGCCAGCTTGTCCCGTGACGCGTCCAGGTTGTCCGGGTGCATTCGGCGTACCGGGTGGGCCGCAGGTGACTGGTCCATCAGCCGGTAGAAATCATCGACCAGGCGACGCAGGCCGTCGATGCCGCCGGCGGCCTGGTAGGAGGCGTCACCGGTGCCGAATGCGGGGCTGTTCATGGCAGGGCTCTTGAAGGAAAGCGAGCATTGTAGCCCGCTTGGGATGTAATGGAAAAAGCCCGACCCTTGAGGGGCGGGCTTCGTTTCTGAATAGGGGCTCAGATTTCCGAAAGCTTGATCAGGCCAACGCCCAGAAACAGCCAAGCCGAACCTATGATGACCAACCAGGCCGAGATGACCATCCGACGTTTCAAGCCAGGAGGAAAATTACGCACTTCGTCAGCATTCAGTAGCCCTCTCCTGATACCAAATTGCGGATAAAGCATTGCAGCGCAGATCGTGTTGACCAGGTAGTATCGTGATTTCAGGCTCGTAACTCCCCAAATGGGTATTTGCTGCAAGAGCCATGGGCAGTTGGGAAGCGCCGCAAGCATGATACTGAAGCTGCGGCTGCAGGCTATGTGACAGGAAATCGCGACCCCTGACATTGCAATAACGAAAGGTGTGAATAAGAAGGCGAAGCTCAGCCCTGGATGCCAGGAATGAAAGAAGTCAGATGTCATTGCTCAATCCAGTTGTAAAGTTTCTCCCCCATGAGCTCCCCCCCTTTGCCCCCTCCGACACCACCGACCAGCGAACCACCTCCAACCAAGACGATGCCACAGATTGCCCCGCCCAAACCTCCGGTGGCAGCGGTTACAATCCCACAGGTTAAATATGCGGCATAGCCTCCAAGACCAGCACCAAACGTCCCACCACCTAACCCACCCGTAAAACTCCCCGCCTCAGTAAATCGAATCTTCTTGCACTCCTCCGTCTCCCCCGCACGGCAAACCTCCTGAACCTTGAGCAGTGATGCACCGCCACCGAGCGCAACCCCGACGTATCCCCCGTACTTGAGGTACTGCGCCGTCTTCGCCACCTGATCCAGGTGCGTGGCATAGCCGGGAATCTGCCCGGGCGCACCGGCTCGGCTCCAGTGGTGCACCAGGCTCTTGGTCGAGATGCCCAGGTCGCGACGCAACACGTCGTAGCTGCCAAGGTTCAGCGGCTTGTTAAGGAAGGAGCTTTTCAACTGAGTCTCAAGTTGCCGGAGCAATTGCTGGCGGGCGGCGAAGAACTCGGGACTCTTCAAATGGCCGTGCGTGATGAACGAGTGTTGGTGCAGCTGCTCAATCGCATGCAAGGTGCCTTTGACCTGATGCAGCCCTTGCGTGAGCATTGCCTGACCAACACCCATCGATTCGCTCGCCCCGCCGAGCAACCCGGCAATCTCGCCCTGGTAGCGGACCATGAAGTTGGCTTCTTCCTCGGTAAGCGGCGCCAGCACCTCGCGGACCCGGGCGGCGGCAGCCATCAGGTCGGCTTCTTCCCGGGTGCACGCCGTCCCGTTATTCGGATCGCCAATGACAAACAGCTCGCCGGCCTTGAAGCCTTGGGCAAACGTCGGATTGAGCCGGTGCAACCGGGCCGACAGGTAACGGGTTTCGCCACCCAGCTGGGCCAGCACCTGCTGGCCGGACATGCTGCGCGGCACCACATAGAAGCCGGGTTCCAGTGTGCCCGGCGCAGCGGACATGCCTGGCATGGGCCGAGTCGTGGGAGAGAAGCTGGATGCGGAGGGCGATGTAGGCGCGCTGAACGTTTGAGGGGCCGGCTCGGAAGCGCTACTGGCGCTACGTACACTGGCAGCACCGCCGCCCAAGGGCGCAATCAGCCGGTTGCGGCCAGGCGGACAGCCGCAGTGGATCTGCGCACCGTCAACGGCAATCGGTACCCCGTCCACACGCCAGGCCGGGAAGCCTTCGACAATTTTCCCGGCCTGACCGCACTGCGGACAAGGCGTGGTGGCGTCGCCCAGGCGCAAGTGGCCGACCCCGTTCTGGGTGTGGGCGCTCTGACTGCTGAGGCAGGTAGCGCCGGTGGTGGTCTGGTCGCCATGTAGCCCGGCGCCGCGACCATTCATGTTCATACGGAAAGCCATGCACTGATTCCCTGAGCAAATGGAACCCGGAACCTAGCATGGGAAAAACGGTTTTTTACGCGGGGACAATCGAACCAGAAACATCCTACGTGATTCTCAGAATACGGCGCGCAACCAGTAGGAGCGGAAAGCAAAAAGGCGAGCCCATGGGCTCGCCTTTTCGTTTACACGATGGGGTTATCAGCAGAGGCGATCGATGACCGCAACACCCGGCTTGTCCTGCAGTGCAGCCCACTCGCTCTGCAGGGTTTGCAGTACGCGGCCGACGTACTGGGTGTCAGCGGCGGCCTTCTTGCCGACGTAGCCCTGGCCACGGCGGTACATCTTCAACCGTGCGCGCATGTTCGGGGTGTGTTGCTCGAACTGCGCTTCATCGGTCAGTGTGCCCAGTTTGTCGAGGCGGACTTCACCGGCCTGGCAAACCCAGAGAATGTGGCTGTCGAGGGTGTCCTTGCGTGCGGCGAACAGCCGGGCCAGTTCTTCGACAGTCGGTTGATTGTTCAGATTCATCATAAAGCCCCCTGGAGTATCAATAGTTGAGTTCAGACTCGGCGCACATCATGTAGCGTTGAAAGAAAGCTGCTACAGCAGCGTCACAACTGGGGGCTTTTACACGCTGCCTTTTGGGCAGTACCCATCCGCATACAGCTCATGGATCCTTGGAGCTGCCTGGAACACCCTTGCCAGTGTCCCCGATCGGGGAGACGGCCTCATCATGCAAGGGCCGACGAACGGCGTCAACAGGTTTTGTAGTGATTTTTTTCTAGCACTACATTCTGTCTGACAATCCTGGTTTTTATCGGTGTTGATGCGAATCAGTTCGCCACTGTGGCAAGTGACCGATCATGGTCACTCATGCATTGCGGGGAGATTTCCATGAGTTCGTCGGCCAGCGCACCGGGTGCGCAATCCACGGGTATCAAGATTCCGATTGGCCTGTTGCTGGGGATCGCCGCCCTGATCGGCGTGCTGTTGCTGCCGTTGCCGGCCGACCTGCCGGTGGCGGGGCAGCGGGTCCTGGCGATCCTGGCCTTTGCCGTGGTGGTGTGGATCAGCGAGGCGGTGTCGTACGAAGCCAGCGCGATCATGATCACTTCGCTCATGGCGTTTTTGCTCGGCACGGCGCCGACCGTGGCCGATCCTTCCGTCACCTATGGCTCGTCAGCCGCCATCAGCCTGGCGCTGACCGGGTTCTCCAACAGTGCCCTGGCCCTGGTGGTCGGCGCCTTGTTCATTGCCGCGGCCATGACCCATACCGGCCTTGACCGACGCATCGCCCTGGTGACCTTGTCCAGCGTCGGGGTCAGTACCCGGCGCATCCTGCTGGGGGCGGTGGCGGTGACCATCCTGCTCAGCCTGGTGGTGCCCAGCGCCACGGCACGCAGTGCCTGTGTGGTGCCGATCATGATGGGGGTGATTGCCGCGTTTGGCGTCGACAAGCGTTCCAACATCGCCGCCGGGATCATGATCATCGTCGCCCAAGGCACCAGTATCTGGAACATCGGCATCCAGACCGCGGCGGCGCAGAACCTGCTGACCGTGGGCTTCATGGACAAGATGCTCGGCGCCCGGGTGTCCTGGATCGACTGGCTGATCGCCGGTGCGCCCTGGGCGGTGATCATGTCGTTGGTGCTGATCTTCATTGTGCTCAAGTTGCTGCCGCCGGAGAGCGACAGCATCCCCGGAGGCAAGGCAGCGGTCAGCCGCACCCTGGCCGAGCTTGGGCCCATGAGCGGGGCGCAGAAGCGTCTGCTTGTGGTGTCGGTGCTGTTACTGCTGGCCTGGGCCACCGAGGGCAAGCTGCATCACTTCGATACCACCTCGACCACCTATGCCGGCCTGGTGATCCTGTTGTTGCCGCACCTGGGCGTGATGACCTGGAAGGACGTGCAGGCGCGGATTCCCTGGGGCACGGTGATTGTCTTCGGTGTCGGCATCAGCCTGGGTACCACCTTGCTCACCACCCAGGCCGGGCAGTGGCTGGGGGCGCAGGTGGTGGCTCATACCGGGCTGGATCAGTTGGGGACCCTGGGGGTGTTCGCGATCCTGGCGGCGTTCCTGATCCTGATTCACCTGGGCTTTGCCAGCGCCACGGCGCTGACTTCGGCGTTGTTGCCGATCCTGATCGCGGTGCTGCAGACCTTGCCGGGGGACTTCAGCCGGCTGGGCATGACCATGGCGCTGGGCTTTGTGGTCAGCTATGGCTTCATCCTGCCGATCAATGCGCCGCAGAACATGGTGTGCCTGGGGACGGAGACCTTCACTGCCCGGCAGTTTGCCCGGGTCGGGGTGCTGGTGACGTTGATTGGCTACGTGCTGATGCTGGTGTTCGCCGCCACCTGGTGGCGCTGGCTGGGCTGGATGTAGACGTCATGGGAGCAGCGTCGACAGGTTTTGCGGCCGTTTCACGGCCGATCGCAGCCTGGCTGCAGCGGCTACAGGGGGTAGCCGCTGCCGAGGTACGAGGCTGCGATCGGCTGCGCAGCAGCCGCAATCGGATCACCCCGATGAGGCAGGTGTTCGGCGGCAGCAGGGGCCGAGCCGTCATGCCGGAGTAACGGAAGACTTAGAAGTTCGCCGGGGTGTTGGCGCTGATGATTTCCGCCTCGTCCTGGCCAATGTTCTTGAAGCTGTGGGGCAGGGTGGTGGGGAAGTAGTAGCCATCCCCGGAGTTGAGGATGCTCACCTGGCCATCGACCCGCAGTTCGATGGTGCCCCGGGTCACCAGTCCACACTCTTCACCTTCGGTGTGAACGATCGGTTCGTCGCCCGAGTCGGCACCCGGTGCGTAGAGCTCACGCAGCATGCGCATCTGCCGACCTTCGACACTGGCGCCGACCAGCAGCAGGCGCAGGCCGCTGTTGCCCAGGTCAGGTTGCTCGGTGGAGCGGAATACGAAACGCTCCTCGCGCGGCGGTTCGTCGAAGCTGAAGAACTCGGCCAGGGACATGGGAATGCCTTCGAGCAGTTTTTTCAGGGAGCTGACCGAAGGGCTGACCCGGTTCTGCTCGATCTGCGAGATCGTCGAGTTGGTCAGGCCGCTACGGCGGGCCAGCTCCCGCTGGGAGAGTTTGTTGCGTTCACGCACCAGTTTGAGTCGTGTCCCCGTGTCCATAGCCGCCTTATGTGTCAATAATTTTGGGCGGAGCATTAAAGCACATTATTTCAGGCTTTAGCGGCCCGTCTGTACGGATGGCGGCGATGGCTGAGGCCACAGCCCCACCAGCAGCAACAAGGCGCCAACGATCAGGTACGGCAAGCGTGGATCGGCGGCGTAGATCAGGGTGCCGGCCAGCGGTCCGATGACCACGCCCAGCCCCTGGGCTGCACCGATGGAGCCGGCCGTGGCGCCTTGTTCGGAGGCGTCCATGGCATTGGCGGCCAGCGCCGAGAAGGCCGGGAATACCCAGCCCATGCCGGCGGCGGCGATGAAAAAGCAGGTCCCCAACAGTGCGGCGCTGTCGGCAAAGGCACAGGCGACAAAGCCCAGTGCCGAAACGCTGGCGCCGACGCGGATCATGCGCAGTGGCGGCCACTGCAGTTTGCGCACCAGCATCTGCGACAGGATCAACGCCACGCCGACCAGGGTCAGTGCCATACCCGCTGTTTGTGCCGCTTGCGCAGGGCCCATGCCCAGGCGGTCCAGGGCGAAGAAGCCGACGGTGATCTGCGCTACCGAAACGCCGAGCATGGCCACGAACGCCACCAGCAGGGGCCGTCGCAGGCGCGGATCGCTCAGGCGCACCGGACGTGGCGGTTGCTTGAGGTGCAGTTCCTGGCGCTTTAGCGTGAGCAACAGCACCACAAAGGCCAGCGCCGGCAACACGGCCATTGCGTAGAACGGCAGGCTCAGGCTGTAGCGCGCGAGCAAGGCGGCCAGGGCCGGGCCCAGCACCAGGCCGACGGCGTTGGCCGCGCCTAGGGAGGCCAGGGTTCGCGCGCGGTGCTCCGGCGCGACATTGTCGGCGATCAGTGCCGCGCCGCCCACCGGCAACGCCGCGTAGAACGCGCCGATCAGGCCGCGTCCGAGCATCAGGCCGACGAAGGCCAAGGTCGCACTGGGCAGCAGGTGCAGGGCCACATCGATGAACAGGCACAGGACCCAGTACGCCAGGGTAAAGCCGGCAGTGCCGACCAGCAGTACCCGGCGTCGACCAAGACGGTCACTGGCCTGGCCCCACGGGCGGGCCAGGAGCATCCAGATCACCCCGGCCACCGTCACCGCCGCCCCGGCCTGCCAGGTAGCCAGGCCCAGGGTGCGGGCGATCGGACCGATCAGGGAAACGAAGGCCATCATCGCCATGGTGCAGGCCATGTTGGCGGCCACCAGCGGGCGCAGGTCGAAGCCGGCTTCGGCGTTTGTGGAAAGTTTCGCAGGATCCTGTGCGCTGTTCATGGGCTATCCGAGGCAGTTGAGGCAAGCCTGGCATTGTGCCGGAAAACACCAGGCGACAGGACGCTGCGTTAATGGCAATGGTCAATTGCTGCTGTTTGCCTGATCTTTTCCAAGCGGGCCGGGCCACATGCTGCGCAGCACGCCGTCGCGTCGCACCAGGCCATGTACCAGCGCCGCGCCAAGGTGAATCAGCACGGTGGCGAACAGCACGTAGGCCAGCACGCCATGGGCCTTGCGCAGCAGGGCATAGAGGTGCAGGTCGTGGGGCAGGAGGGCGGGCAGTTGCAGCGGCAGGGGGTAGCCGCCTGCCGAGAGCATGCCCCAGCCGATCAGGGGCATGGCCAGCATCAGCGCATACAGCAGCCAGTGCGAGGCGCCGGCCGCCAGGCGCTGCACGGCCGGCAGGTCGCTGGGCAGCGGCGGATGGGGCAGGGTCAGGCGCACCAGGATGCGCACCAGTACCAACAGCAACAGGGCCAGGCCAATGGCCTTGTGCAGGCTGATCAGCAGGGTGTGGCGTGGCGACAGGTCGGCGACCATGCTCACGCCGACGAACAGCATCGCCAGGATCAGCAGCGCCATCAGCCAGTGCAGCAGGCGCGCCAGGGGATGGAAGGCAACAGGTACGGATCTCATGGGTGTGCTCCCGATGCGGTGGCTTCGCGGCTACGGCGATTGAATGACTCGGAATAGGCGGCCGAACGGGCCGCCAGAATCGGATCGGCCGACGGCTCGATGCCGCTGGGCAGGATCAGCGGATCGAAGTTGAGGTCGCGGCAGGCGCCTTGCTCGGGGCCATCGACCTGTTCGATCACCAGGGTGCCGGCGTCGATGCTGCGTCGTTCGGCTGGCCATTGTTGCGCCGGGTCATCGACGGCATCTCCCGCGGCGGCCAGGGTCAGGCGCAGGGTCCAGCGCAATGGCCCCTGGCTCAGGCGCTGGTGCAGGTCGTGCTGGAGGAACTCGCGGTCATCGACTTGGCCTTGCAGGGCGGCGAACGGCGTTTGTGGCACCAGGCTCCAGCGAACGTAGTGGCGGTTGCCCTGGGCATCGACCAGGGCGAAGGCGTTGATGCTGTTGTAGGTGGAGTTGGCGAAGCTGTCCGGTGCCTTGTAGTCCTTGGCCCATTGGCGAAAGGCGGCACTCTCCGGGTGCGCGGCGAAAAACGCCTGGACCCGGGCCGGGTCCGGCTTGCCGGTGGCCGGGTCCGGGGTCATGGCCAGCACCTGCTGGTAGAAGGCGTCAGGGGTGCTTACCGCCAGCACCGGCGGGGTGTTCATGCCGGTGCGCCAGACCTGGCCATCATCGCTGCTCAATTGCAGCGCCAGGCTGCGGGTCGGCACACTGGTGTCGGCGCTGTAGGGGTTGCTGCCACCGATGGCGAAGCGGCCGATCACCGGCACCCGCGGCTGGCTGAATACCCGCGCGCGGGACAATGGAGCGGCTTGCTCATTGCCCTGGAAATAGCCACTGACACACAGGCCCTTGGCGTGATTCTTACGGTAACCGGGGAAGTGTCCGGCCTGGGCTTCGAAGGTGTCGATGATGCGCTTGGGCGTCAGGCGTTCGGCGCCTATCCAGCCGGCGGCATAGGCAAAGCCTGCGGCCAGGGCGCCCAGGCCCAGGCCGATGGCAGCCAGGCGCAGGAGGCGGGGGCGGCCGTGCAAAGGAGAACTCATGGCGGCGATCCGGGTCAGTGAATGAGCCGGTACGACGTATGGCGCGCAGATTTATTCCCACCGCGTGGAATATTTTCAACGTTCGGGCGTCTGCCTCGTACACTGATCGCCTACAGGCCAAGACCCTGGCAATGAACGAACTAGACGACGACCAATTACGCGAGATGCTCGAGCGCCTGCGCCGCTTCGCCCTGTGGTTGACCCGCGAGGCCAGCAGCGCCGACGACCTGGTCCAGGCCACGGTCGAGCGCGCCTTGAGCCGCCGCGACCAGCAGCGCGGCCAGGACAGCCTGCGCGCCTGGCTGTTTGCGATCCTCTACCGGCAGTTTATCGACGGCAAGCGCCGGGAACGGCGCCATGCGCGCTGGCTGGCCTGGTTCGGACGGGGCGAGGAGGCCGGCAACGCCACCGAGGATATTGTCCTGGCCCAGTCGGGTCTGGCGGCCTTTGCCCGCCTGCCGGTGGAGCAGCGTGCCTTGCTGTTGCTGGTCAGTGTCGAAGGCTTGAGCTACAAGGAGGCCGCCCAGGCCCTGGAGGTGCCCATCGGCACGGTGATGTCACGTTTGTCGCGGGCGCGCACGGCGCTGCGCGAACTGGCCGAAGGCAATGCAGCGCCTGCGGCGGTGCGGAGGTTGAAATGAGTCAGTTGATCCCGAGCGAAGAAGAGCTTCACGCCTATGTCGACGAGCGCCTGGAACCTGTGCGGCGTCGGGCGGTGGAGCTGTACCTGGCCGCCAACCCCGAGCAGGCGGCGCGGGTCGATGGCTGGCGCCGTGATGCCCGGCACCTGCGCGCGGCCTTGTCCGGTTTTGCCGGGCAAACGCCCAATCCCCGGCTGGACCCTGCCGCGGTGCGCCGGGAGCTGCGTCGACGCCAGCAGCGGCGCTGGGCCAATGCCGCCGTACTGTTGCTGACCTTGGGTCTCGGCGGGCTGGGTGGCTGGCAAATGCGTGAAGCCCGCCTGCTGGCTGCCAACCCACCCATGGCCGATGCCGTGCAGGCGCACAGACTGTTTGCCGATGCCGGCGCCCTGGACCTCAGCGCGCGCGATCCGGCGCGCTTGCAGGCCTGGCTGGGTGAGCATTTTCACCATGTCGGCACGCTGCCGGACCTGTCTGCCTACGGTTTTACCCCGCTGGGCGCGCGGCTGCTGAGCAACGAGCAGGGCCCGGCGGCCTTGCTGGTGTTCGAAGATGCCCGGGGCCAGCGGGTCAGCCTGTTCCTGCGCTCTCCGGGGGAGCGTTATGCACGCATGCCCAGCGGCGAGCGCACCGAGGGGCAGTTGCAGGCGCGCTACTGGTCGCGGGGGGACTACAACTATGCGCTGGTCAGTGCTGCGTCCGACAGCCGTGGCGCACAGCTGCGTCAGGTGCTGGATATTGCCTTATAGCTCCATTTCCAATGCAGGCGTAAGCTCGAAGCTGTTTGACCCAGCAGTTCGTTCCATCACCTGTGAGGTACGCGGAAATGAAGCGCAAGCAAGGTTTGGTTGTGGCAGCACTGGTGCTGCTGGCCGGCCAGAGCGCGCTGGCCTCGGCACCGGAAGTGAAGGATGCGCGTCTGGTTGCCCATGAGCAGGCAGTGCAGGCCTATGCGGCAAGAACCGGCAAGACTGTCCCTGCTGTTCAGGACTACCGCTATGGCACATCGGTCGATGTCGCCCGGCTTGTCGAACAGACCCCCATGGCCCGCGGCTGCGAAGCGGCGCCGATGTTGATGACCTATGAGGATTCGTCCGGGCAACTGGTGACGATGCGTTATCGGCTGGAAGGGCAGTGCCCACGCTTCCAGGCCACACGATAGCCATCACCTGCGCAGCGACGAGGGATCGCCGCTGCGCAAGGCACTTGGTTTGTACACGGGTATTAAATAGAATCAATCTCATTTGATTCCTCTCCCGTGCAGGTGCGTTGACATGAGCGAAGCGGTGGCCCTTTCCGAGCAGACCTTGCATGGCCTGTACCGTGACCACCGCAGTTGGCTGGAAAGCTGGTTGCAGCGGCGCCTGGGCAATCGCTGGGATGCCGCCGACCTCAGCCAGGACACCTTCCTGCGGGTGCTGGCCAGTCCCCAGGTGCTGGAGGAACTGCGCGAGCCGCGGGCCTACCTGCTGACAGTGGGCAAGCGCCTGCTGGTCAACTTCCACAAGCGGCGCAGCCTCGAGCGGGCCTACCTCGACGCCCTGGCCGCCATGCCTGAAGCCCTAGCGCCCTCACCGGAACAGCGTTGGCTGTTGCTGGAAACCTTGCAGGCACTGGACGAGTTGCTCGACGGATTGGCACCCCAGGTGCGCCGGGCGTTTCTCTGGTCGCAACTCGAAGGCCTGGGGTATGCGGACATCGCCGGGCGCCTGCAGGTCAGCGAACGCACGGTCAAACGCTACATGGCCCAGGCCTATGAGCACTGCCTGTTGGTCGAATCATGATTCGCGCCAGCAATCCCGAGGCGCGCCAGCTGGCGCGTACGGCCGCGAGCTGGCTGGCGTTGCTCGATTCGGGCCGGGCCAGTGCCGAAGACCTGCAACGGCTTGAGCACTGGCGTGCGGCCGATCCCCGTCATGAACAGATCTGGCAGCGTGCCGAAGGCTTGCGCCAGCGTTTGCGGACCGTGCCACCGACCCTGGCCATGGCCTGCCTGGACCGGCCAGCCACCAGTCGCCGCACCCTGCTCAAGCGCGGCCTGGCCCTGGCGCTGCTGGTTCCGGGCGGCTGGCTGTTGAGCCAGCAGTTGCCGCTGGCCGTGTGGCGTGCCGACCTGCGCACTGCGGTGGGCGAGCGGCGCGGTGTGCGCCTGGCCGATGGCAGCGTGTTGCAGTTGAACACGGCAACCGCAGTGGACCTGGATCTGGAGCAGCATCGCCTGACGCTGGTCGAAGGTGAAATTGCCCTCAGCGTCAGCCGCGCGCAACCGCTGACCGTGGACTTCGGCCTGGGCCAGGTCACGGTCGGGCAGGCGCAGGTGTGCCTGCGTCGCGATGCCGACCGTTGCCGGATCTGCGTGCTGCAGGGCACGGTGCAGGTGAGACCGGCCCAGGGCATGGCACTGGCGTTGCAGTACGGCGACCAGTTGACCCTGTACACCGATGGCAGCGGCGCCATGGGCCGTTTCGATCCCCGTGCGCCGGACTGGCGCGATGGCATGCTCAGTGTCGACAACCAGCCGCTGGGGCAGTTCTTGCGCGAGATCTCGCGTTATCGCCCGGGCGTCCTGCATTGGGAGCCCGGGCTTGAGTCGCTGCGCGTGACCGGCACCTTCCAGCTCGACGACACCGACCGCATCCTCGCCTTGCTCACCGCCAGCCTGCCGGTCACGGTTCAGTCGCGCACCCGCTACTGGACCACCCTGGTCGCGCGAAAACAATCTGCATGAAGCCTGTCCCCTTTTTCACACTCGCTTGTCATCCAGAGCAGGTGAACGAAAAAGAGAGTGTTCCATGGCTGTGGTGAAGTATGCGCGTGTGTCCCTGATCAATGCCGGGCTGCTGCTGGGGCTGTGCGTCAGTCCCGGCAGTTGGGCCGAGGCCCGTAGCTACCAGGTGCCGGCCGGTAGCCTGGGCGCTGCGCTCAACCGGTTTGCCGGGCAGGCCGGGGTCAGCCTGTCGGTGGACCCACAGTTGCTGGCCGGGCGCCAGAGCAGCGGTCTGAACGGCGACTTTGCCGTGGAAGAGGGCTTTGCCCGGTTGCTGCAAGGCTCCGGCTTGCAACTGCAGCCGGTGGGCGAGGGCAGCTACACCCTGGTACCGGTGGCGGACGGCGCGGCGCACCAGTTGCCGCTGACCTCGATCAACGCCAGCACCGATGGCAGTGGCGAGCCACAGATCTACGCCGGTGGCCAGGTGGCCCGCAGTGGTGACCAGGGCCTGCTGGGCAGCCAGGACTTCATGGACACACCCTTCAACCTCACGTCCTACACCAACACCACGGTGAAGAACCAGCAGGCACGGACCCTCGGCGATGTGGTGGCCAACGACCCTTCGGTGCGCACCACCAACCCCATGGGCGGGCGCTTCGAACAGTTCTCCATTCGTGGCTTCAGCCTGTTCAACAGTGATGTTTCCTTCGGCGGCCTGTACGGCGTGTTGCCGACCTATTCCATCGACATGGAGATGGTCGAGCGGGTGGACATCCTCAAGGGACCGGGCGCCTTGCTGGGCGGCATCGTTCCGCGTGGCAGCGTCGGCGGCAATATCAACATCGAGCCCAAGCGCGCCGGGGCCGAGCCTGTGACCGAATTCACCGGCAGCTTCGCCTCGGCCGGGCAGTTCGGCGGGCATGTGGACCTGGGCCGGCGCTTCGGCGAAGACCAGCGATTCGGTGTGCGCCTGAACAGCGTGCGCCAGTCGGGCGATACCGAGTGGGATCACCAGCAGGTGGAGCGCGAGGCCACCAGCATCGGCCTGGACCTGCGCGAAGAGCGTGTGCGCCTGTCCCTGGACCTGGGCCGCTCCGAGCGCCATGCCGATGCCCCGATCGAGCGGGTCGAAGTGCGCGCCGGGGTGAAAATGCCCAAGGCCGACGACATCAAGCACAACTTCGCCCAGCCCTGGACCTACGCCGATACCACCGACACCTACGGTGCCCTGCGTGGCGAGTTCGATGTCAGTGACTCGCTGATGGTCTACGCAGCAGCGGGCGCACGCAAAGGCGAGTACGACTTCCTCCGCCATGCGGTGCAGGTGAACAACGATGCGGGCAATTTCAGCGTGCTGCCGCGAGCGTTTCGCCGGGACGAAGAGGTGAAGACCTTCACCCTCGGCAGCCGCGCCTGGTTCAACACCGGGCCGGTCGGGCACACCCTCAACCTGAGCCTGAACCGCTTCTACATGGAGTTCGACAACGCCGGCGAGCGCTTCCCGGCGGGCAACAGCAACCTCTACGACCCGGTTACCTTGCCGTACCCGCTGCGGCCCAACCGCTTCGATACCAGCACCCACACGGAGAACCTGTTCACCAGCGTCGCCCTGGCCGACACCCTGAGCCTGTTCGACGAGCGTGTGCTGCTGACCCTCGGGGCGCGCCTGCAGCGTGTCGAGGTCGATACCTGGAGCAATGGCGTGCGCGATGCCCAGCGCTATGACGAGCGGGCCACTTCGCCGGCCATGGGCCTGGTGTTCAAGGCCAGCGAGCGCCTGTCGCTGTACGCCAACTACATGGAAGGCCTGAGCCAGGGCGAAACCGCACCGACCACGGCCAACAATGCCAACGAGGTGTTTGCGCCGTACCGCAGCAAGCAGGGCGAAGTCGGCGCCAAGTACGACCTGGGCGATTTCGCCGCGACCCTGAGCCTGTTCCGTATCGAGCAGCCGGCCTACATCTTCGATGCCGAGAACAACTTCAAACCCGATGGCGAACTGCGCAACCAGGGTCTGGAGCTGAACCTGTTCGGCGAGCCCCGGCACGGCGTGCGCCTGCTCGGCGGGGTGATGCTGCTCGACAGCGAGCAGACACGTACCACCGACGGGCTGTTCGACGGCAACCGGGGGACCGGGGCGCCGGTGGTCAATGCCAATCTGGGCGTGGAGTGGGATATCGAGCGCCTGCCGGGCGTAACCCTGACGGCCCGCGCCATCCACACCGGCGCCCAGTACCTGGACCAGGCCAACGAGCAGCGCATCGACAACTGGGAGCGCTACGACCTGGGCGCGCGCTACGCCTTCAAGGTCGCCGACCACGACGTGACCCTGCGCGCCAGCGTCGAGAACCTGCTGGACACCACCTACTGGGCCTCGGCCGCCACCTCCTCGGACAGCGCCCCGGGGCTGACCCTGTCCACGCCCCGGACCTGGCTGGTGTCGGCGACGCTGGGGCTGTGACCTGGCATTTTTGTCAGTAGCGCTGCTGGTGGGTGTTGGCGAAGATGCCGACACCAAGGCCGGAGTCCTGTCGTCATGGACGAGCACAACAAAGAGCGCCTGCGTTCGTACAGGCCCGGGGATGCGGTCGTGTTGTACGGCTGCTTTCCTGCCGAGTACGGGGTGATGGACACCCAGGCGGGCGTGGTGCGCAGTGTTGACTGGGACAGCGGGCGGGTGCAGCTGTACTTTCCCTGTGACGACGAGTGCCGCAGCATTGCCTTTGCCAGTATCACTGCGGTGATGGCCCGGTCTCTGTAGGCGCTGCCGCCAGGCTGCGATCGGCCGTGCAACGGCCGCAAAACCTGTCGATCCCGTTCCATCCCTTGCAGCGGTGGACACCCCTTCAATGGAACACCTGCACCTCCAGTTGATCGATGGCATAGCCCTTCCCGGCAGGCGAGGCCTTGAGGATCAACACAGCATTGGGCGCGCTCCTGAGCACGGCGATCAGGCTGATGCTGCCATCGCCGACATTGCCCACCAGCGCCGGGATTTTCTCTCCCCTGGGCGGCACCAGCAATGTCTGCCAGGCTGCCGCATCGGCAGTGACGAACCCTTGGGTGGAACCCAGGAATTTGTCCGGAGGGACCTCAGTCGAGTCCGCCAGCCCACGATCGGTCATGCGCAGGCGTAGCAACCGGTCGATGGGTTGATCTTCGAAACCCGGTGCGCGCCCTGCAAAAAACGGTGCCATGGCCTGCGGCAAGTGCTCCGCCGGAGTCGCCAGCCAGGCCTGCAGGAACGCATTGGCCCATTGCCTGGCGGGCTCGGACGACTCGATCGACAGGCTGCCCAGCACCGACTTCAGCAGTGCATCGGCCTCGGTGTCCAGCTTGAAACCGGTGAGCTGACGTTCGGGGGGCGGAACTGCACTGGCGACGCTGTCCGGTCGATTTACCGTCGGGCGCAAGTCGATAGGCGCAACACCGAAGAAGCTCTCTAGACCATCGGACAGGCTGGTGTTGCCGGCAATCGCCTGTGCCTGGGGAACCTTCTGCGCGAAGAGCCACTGGTACTTGCCGGTTCGCGTCTGGCGCCTGCAGAAATCACCTACCAACGGCTCAAGGGTTGAAAATTCCTTTGCACTGGTCGGCAGGTTCATCGGTTCGCGGTAGCGACGCAACCAGCCATAACTGGACTTGGCGGCTGCTAGGCACTGTTCGGGATAGGCATAGGTGCGGTCGGCGTGGTGCGACAGCGCGCCGCCGCGATCCACGGCATGGGTCCAGATCCATTGGCTAGGGCAGGGCCAGTGGGTCTCGGACACGCCCTGGTGGGAAAAGGAGTCCTGCCGGCCGTGCAGCGCCTGGCCGAACTTGAGCAGATGCTCCTGGGTACCGTGGCCCGTTTCGGCGACCACGCTCTTGATCTGCCCCTTGGCAAAATGGGCGGCCTGGTCGACCGGGCGAGCGTCAGGCCGCTCCGGTGGCGGCTGCTTCGCGCGAAAATGCAGGTAGCGGGTGAGCTCGCTGGCTTTTTTTTGCTGCCAGATGCACAGCTGCCAGATGATCGCGTGCTTGGCGTCGAGCAGGCCGGTGTCGGTGAGTTCGTCGCCACGGGCGATGTCATGGCTTTGCTGATGATCGTAGCCGGCCTGCAGTGCCAGCCAGTAGGTCAGGCCGAAGTGAAAGTCCGATTCGTAGGCGAACGCCGACGGGCCGGGGTTCAGCAACAGAAGGGGCAGGGCGGCGAAGCGCATCGGGGCCATGATCGCTGCTGCCTGGGTGGCCGGGGTGACAGGTTGAAGTGTAGTGGTGTGGCCGGAAATTATTTGACATATTTGATTTGTGATCACATATTTTCAGCCACAAGAACGACAACACAGGCCATTCCCCATGACAGATCGTCCGATCCTGTTGCCGACCCTGCGCCAGGTATCCCGCGATACCCTGCAAGACCAGGTCTATCGGCAGATTCGCGAAGCGCTGATGAGCGGCCGCTTCCAGCCAGGACAAAAGCTCACCATCCGCGGCCTGGCCGAAGCCCTGGGCTCCAGCCCCATGCCGGTGCGCGAAGCCCTGCACCGCCTGAGCGCCGAAAACGCCTTTGAAGTCACCGAAACCTCACGCCTGCGGGTGCGGGTCATGACCCCGGAGCGCCTGCGCGAGATCCGCGATGCGCGGGTGGCCCTCGAAGGCCTGCTGGCGGAAAAGGCGGTGGCCTTGCTCAGCGCCGCCGACCTTGCCGAGATCACCGACCTGTGCGAGCAGATGCAGGCCGCCGTCGACGCCGTCGACGTACCGGCCTACCTGTGGGGCAACTTCGCCTTTCACCGGCGCATCTACGCCGTGGCCAAGGCCGAGCTGACCGTCGCCGCCGTCGAGAATTTCTGGCTGCACATGGGCCCGTGCTTTGCCCTGGTAGCCCCGGACAAGAGCCACCTGCAACGCTCCATGGAAGCCCACGACCGCATCGTTGCGGCGCTGGCGGCCCGGGATGCAGCAGCGGCGCGGGCGGCGGTCACCGACGACATCATGCAGGCCGCCGACTCCCTGGCGCGCCTGCTCGTCACCAACGACCGTGCGCGGTCGTCTGTCACTGGAGTGAAAAAAGCATGAGCGTTCTCAATCGCCTGACACCTTACCCGGGCTTGCGTGTCCTGATTTCCGGCGGCGCTGCCGGCATTGGCGAAGTCCTGGCGGCGGCCTATCTCGAAGCGGGCGCGCGGGTGCATGTCTGCGATGTCAGCGAAGCGGCGATCGCAGCGTTTCGTGATCGCTACCCGGAGGCTGTCGCCACCCGTGCCGATGTGGCGGATGCGGCGCAGATCGCGGCGGTGTTCAAGGTCCAGCGCGAACAGTTCGGCGGCCTCGATGTGCTGGTCAACAACGCCGGCATCGCCGGGCCCACCGCCGGCATCGATGCCATCAGCGACGAGGACTGGCAGCGCACCATCGACATCAACCTCACCGCCCAGTACCGCTTCGCCCATCACGCCGTGCCGCTGCTCAAGGACTCGCCGCAGGCCCACCTGCTGCACATCGCTTCGGTGGCCGGGCGCCTGGGGTATGCCTGGCGCACGCCTTACGCAGCGACCAAGTGGGCCATCGTCGGCCTGATGAAATCCCTGGCCTCCGAACTCGGCGAGAGCGATATCCGTGTCAACGCCTTGCTCCCCGGCATCGTCGAAGGCCCGCGCATGGACGGGGTGATTCGCGCCCGCGCCGCGCAAGTGGGGGTACCTGAGGCGCAGATGCGCGAGGAGTACCTGAAGAAGATTTCGCTCAAGCGCATGGTCAGCGCCGAAGACGTCGCGGCCACCGCCTTGTTCCTCTGCTCACCCGCCGCCCGCAACATCACCGGCCAGGCCATCAGCGTGGATGGCAACGTCGAATACCTCTGAACCGCACTGCACTGCTTTCTCGCCAAGAACAACAACGGAGAATACGCATGTCCAAGCAACGCCCGGTCATCATCACCTGTGCCGTCACTGGCGCCATTCACACGCCGTCCATGTCGCCGCACCTGCCGGTCACCCCGCAGGAAATTGCCGACGCTGCCATCGGCGCGGCAGAGGCGGGGGCCGCCATCGTCCACCTGCACGCCCGTGACCCGTACGACGGCCGGCCCAGCCAGGATGTCGAGCTGTTCCGCCAGTTCCTGCCGCAGATCAAGGCCCAGAGCGATGTGGTGATCAATATCACCACCGGCGGTGCGCCAACCATGGGCGTGGAAGAGCGCCTGCAACCGGTGGCCCAGCTCAAGCCGGAACTGGCGTCGCTGAACATGGGCTCGATGAACTTCGGCCTGTACGAAATGCTCGACCGCTTCACCGAGTTCAAGCACGACTGGGAGCGGCCTTACCTGGCCGAGAGCGATGACCGCATCTTTCGCAACACCTTCCGCGACATCGCCTACATCCTCAACGCTTGTGCCGAGAACCGCACCCGCTTCGAGATCGAATGCTACGACATCGGCCACCTCTACACCGCGGCGCATTTCCTGCAGCGCGGCCTGCTCAAGTCACCACTGTTCATCCAGTCGGTGTTCGGCCTGCGCGGCGGCATCGGTGGCCACCCCGAAGACCTGGCGCACATGCGGCGCACCGCCGACCGGCTGTTCGGCGATGCCTACGAGTGGTCCATCCTCGGCGCCGGGCGCAACCAGATCCCGCTGGGTACCATGGGCCTGTCCATGGGCAGCAACGTGCGCGTCGGCCTTGAGGATTCGCTGTGGGACGGTCCGGGCAAACTGGCCGCGTCCAACGCCGACCAGGTCAAGCGCATCCGCACCGTGATCGAGGCCCTGGGCGGACGCGTCGCCACACCTGACGAGGCGCGGGAGATGCTTGACCTCAAGGGTCGCTACGAAGTCGATTTCTAGCTTGTGCGCACACCCCGGACGTTGACGTCCGGGGTACTCCAACCGCTGCTGCCACACAGAGATTCGTGCCATGACAATTACAACAATGCCCGAAGAACCGACTGTGCCCCGCTCTCCTGCGACCCTCAACCGGTTGCTGTTTGTCAAACTCATGCCGTTGCTGATCGCCGCCTATGTGCTGAGCTTTCTCGACCGCACCAACATCGCCCTGGCCAAGCATCAACTGGATGTCGACCTGGGTATTTCAGCGGCTGCCTACGGACTGGGTGCCGGCTTGTTCTTCCTCACCTATGCGCTGTCGGAAGTGCCCAGCAACCTGATCATGCACAAGGTCGGCGCGCGCTTCTGGATCGCCCGGATCATGGTGACCTGGGGGCTGATCTCGGCGGCCATGGCCTTCGTCCAGGGCGAGACGTCCTTCTACGTGCTGCGCCTGCTGCTGGGCATCGCCGAGGCCGGTTTGTTCCCCGGGGTGATGCTGTACCTCACCTACTGGTTCGGCCGTGAACAACGGGCCCGTGCCACCGGCTACTTCCTGCTCGGCGTGTGCTTTGCCAACATCATCGGTGGTCCGCTGGGGGCGGCGCTGATGCAGATGGATGGCATGTTGGGCTGGCACGGCTGGCAGTGGATGTTCATGCTCGAAGGCCTGCCGGCGGTGTTCTTCGCCTACGTGGTGTGGAAGAAACTGCCGGACCGGCCGAGCAAGGCGCCCTGGCTGAGCGCAGCCGAAGCCCGGCAGATCGAGCGTCAACTGGCCAGCGAAGCCGAGGAGGGGGCCGGTCACGGCGGGCACTCGCTCAAGCAATGCCTGACCCCGCAGATCCTGCTGGCGATCTTCGTCTACTTCTGTCACCAGATCACGATCTACACGGTGATCTTTTTCCTGCCGGGCATCATCGGCAAGTACGGTGACCTGAGCGTGGTGCAGATCGGCTTCCTGACCTCCTTGCCTTGGCTGGCTGCGGCGGCCGGTGCCGTCCTGCTGCCACGCTTTGCCAGCAACGCCCGGCGGGCGCGGCGGATCCTGGTGACGGGCTTGTTGACCATGGCCCTGGGCCTGGCCATTACCTCGCAGGCAGGGCCGGTGATCAGCCTGCTGGGCTTCTGCCTCTCGGCGCTGATGTTCTTCGTGGTGCAGTCGATCATCTTCCTGTACCCGGCGTCGCGACTCAAAGGCGCGGCGTTGGCCGGCGGGCTGGGGTTCGTCAACTCCTGCGGGCTGCTGGGTGGTTTCTTCGGGCCGTCGGTGATGGGCATGATCGAACAGAGTACCGGCAATGCCACCAACGGCTTGAAGTTCATCGCCGTGTTGCTGGTGGTGGCGGCGCTGGTAGCGCTGCGTCTGCGTCAGGGGCATGAGCAGCAGGTGCGCACGGACAGTGCCTTGAAGGGCGCGCAGCGGCAGTCGGCGTAAGACATTGCTGTCTGTTCTTCATGCAGCGGCAGCCCAGACACCGTGATTCATCTTTTCAGGAGGCAAGAACCGAAGCAGAGCGAAGCGCGGACTCGGTTTTTCGCTTTTGCTTTTGCTGTTCATACATCGCCAGCCCAGGCGACACGATTCGTCCCTTCAGGAGGCTGAGTGGAGGCATTGCGTAGCCGGGTGCAGGCCATGGATGGCCTGCAAGCACCGCAGGGCCATGGATGGCCCTTCGGTGCGCCCCGGCGGGAGCAATGCCGGAAGGAAGGGACCCGGAGCGAAGCGCAGGGCCGGATGCAGGGACGCACGGTTTGCGCCACTTTGCCAAGACAAAGTGGCCCGCCGTAAGGGCGGAAAGGTGAATTCGCGTCACCATCGTGAATGGATCAGCTCGCCATTCGCCAGACCAAAACGTTGGCCCTGAGCACGACGAGCGTATCCATTTCCTGCGGCGGCCCCGCCGGCTGGTTTCGCCTTTACGGCGACCCACTTTTGAGGGCAAAAGTGGGCAAAACCCCTGTCCCTGCATCCGGCCCTTCGCTTCGCTACGGGTACCCTCGCTGCACCCTTGCTCCCGTGGGGGCGCGCCGAAGGGCCGTCCCTGGCCCTACGGCGCTCGCCGGCCATCCATGGCCGTCGCCCCACTACGCAAGGGTTCCACTCGGCCTCCTGAAGGGACGATTGATGG